>PVBE012701678.1_pt1 | contig 20868 bp, 19 predicted proteins | sample 1631181 | NCBI WGS metagenome assembly PVBE01 (sample SAMN08397723, study PRJNA350692) | Marine metagenome, whole genome shotgun sequencing project. | isolation source: water | place: Pacific Ocean | collected 2012-04 | reverse complement strand
GGGTTTAGGGAGCATCCGAAATGATTGATAGAGGTCTTGCAGTGTATTTCAGCCAGCCCGGCGGTAAATTCTGCCGCCTGCTTAATATACGAAGTTGCATCATTCTCGTGAAACTGGAACACAATAGCATCGCTGGATAACTTTGCTGCCTTGAGCGCAACTCCCATCCAGGGCAGGAAGGACTCATCGGCGATTGATTTGTGCGTAATATTGATAAAGAGCCTTGCTTTGCCGCCACTTTCCCTCTGTTCTGAAAGGAATTTGATTGACTGCAGGATTACCCATCGATCAATTTTCTCGAGCAGTCCGGCATCCTCAGCAGGCCCAAGAAATTGTCCAGGGTAGAGTTCGTTTTCCTCTTCATCGAGCAGTCGGAGCAGAACCTCGAATTGCTCGTTACTTTCACCGTGCAGACTGATGATGGGCTGAAACGCGAGTTTCAGGGTGTTGTTTTCAAGGCCAGTGCGGATCAAATCCTTGATATGTTCGGTGGCCACGGTCTTGCTATCTTCACCGACGGTGACCTGTTCGGCTTGATAAAAATTGACGGCATTGCCTTCTTCAATGGCTTCTGCTGCCTGATGTGCCCTGGATATCACTTCCTCTGTTGATGGGGCGTTCTCTGAGATGAGAGAAAGACCAATGTGCACCGTGAGTTGATATGTCTTCCCTGAAACCTCTATTAAGTGCCCTTCAACTTTCTCGCGGATACCTTCTGCCAGCTCTGTGGCTTTTGCTTTGTCGCCACCCTCAAAGAGCACACTGAAAACGTTGTCACCGAAACGAGCCACAAGGTGCTGATCATCGATCATCCCCCCTATCACGGAGGCTAACTGGCCCAAGATAAGATCGGCATTGGAAATGCCCGCCTCACTTTTCATGCGGGCAAAATGATCGACTGAAATGTAGAACAACACATAGGTTTGTTTTCCATTGCTGGCGTAATCCATGGCGATTTCGAGCTGATCAACAAAATACTGTCGGTTAAAGAGTCCTGTGAGGATGTCCTGACTGGAAATCTCCTTGATACGATCTTCGAGGACACTTTCGTCGACCAAAGCCCTTGTTCGAAAGATCACCTGGGTGCAGGACTCTCTGTCGTAAGTAGCCGGGGACAGGAACAGGTCGCAGAGGATGTTTTCATCCTCACTGTTGATACAGTTGAATTCTTCGCCTTCACTATCATCATCGGAAAATGACTTGAGGTACTCCTTGAATTTATCCTGATCCTCCGTCGCTATGAGGTCAATTATTGGTATGCCGGCAAAGTCGTCCGGGTCTTCATATCCGAAAAACGCTGCGTATGCAGTGTTGGTATAAATATGCATCCCCTCATGGACGTATGCTATCGCCGCGTTTGAGCTCGCCAGTAGGAGTTGGTTGCGTCGATCAGTTTCTCTCAGATCTACTTCGGCCCTGCGCCTCTGTCGTCGGACGTTGAGGTTCTTTAGCTCCCTTTCGATGATCAATATCAAGCGTTCATCATCGTCGTCTAGGGCCACATCAAGTGCGCCCATTTTCATACCCTCGACAATTGATTCATGATCACGGTTGTCGGCAATCAGGATCACTGGGACATCTTTTTCCTGGGAGGCGATCACCTTGATTGCGTTCTCAGCAGTCAGGTCGTTTGCTTCGCTGGATGCAAGGAGCAGGTCCCAGGGATGCTCGTGGAGCCTTTCTACCAGGTCTGCCTCAGAGTCTATCTGATGTGCGCGAGTTGCCCGTCCTGCCGTCCTAAGCAAGACAATTAGCTCTTCCGCCCTGTTCTGAGATTTCTCTAGAATCAAGAGCTTTACAGGATCTGACTTGCTCATCAATTATTCCAAAACTTGAGCGCCGTACTATAGCAGATATCAATTTCAGGTAGATTGTTCAGATTCTGCCCAATAGCGTTATCATTGCGGTTTTAAGAGCGAAAGAGAGAGTCAATGGCGACCTACACAACCAGTGAATTCAAGTCCGGTCTCAAAGTATTACTGGAGGGTGATCCTTGCAGTATCGTTGAAAATGAATTTGTTAAGCCTGGTAAAGGCCAGGCCTTCAATCGCGTGAAGCTCAAAAATCTTAAAACTGGAAGGGTCTGGGAGCGAACTTTCAAGTCCGGGGAAACTATAGAGGCGGCCGACGTCATGGAACTTGATATGGAATACCTTTACGCGGATGGTGAGTACTGGCATTTCATGAAGACTGATGGCAGCTATGAGCAACTTGCGGCGGACAAGGCTGCGGTTGAAGATTGTGTGCAATGGTTAAAGGAGACGGACCCATGTGTAGTAACTCTATGGAACGAGGATCCGATCAGCGTTGCACCTCAGAATTTTGTTGAGCTGGAAGTGGCAGAAACGGATCCGGGCCTTAAGGGAGATACGGCAAGCGGTGGCTCTAAGCCAGCGGCGTTAAGTACGGGTGCCATTGTTAAGGTACCACTGTTTATTAATATGGGTGAAGTCATCAGGGTTGATACCCGCACGGGGGAGTACCAGAACAGGGTGAAGAGCTGAACCGCATGGAGCGGTTTGAAAATGGTCCAGGCAGAACGGTGTTGTTGGCCCGGGCGAAACTGCTGCAAGCCGTTCGATTATATTTTCACGAACAGGACGTACTTGAAGTGGCAACACCAGCGCTTGGATCGCGGGGTGTAACCGATAGCCAGATACAAAACCTGAAAGTCAATTCCAACAATCAATCCTATTATCTTCAGACTTCCCCGGAGTTTGCGATGAAACGGTTGCTAGCGTCCGGAAGCGGCAGCATATATCAGATTTGCTCTGCGTATCGCGGTGGTGAACAGGGGCGATATCACAACATGGAATTCATGATGTTGGAATGGTATCGGGTTGGTTATACCCTAACCGAGCTGATGGATGACGTCGAGCAGATGTTGCGTTTCATCACCCATAGGCTTGCGTTGAAGGAAACAAATTTTCGGCAGCTAAACAGAGTTTCTTATAGGGAACTGTTCCAGCAGAAATTTGCTATAGACCCTCACCACGCAACCATAGAGGAACTCAGGACGCAGGCAGAGCTGGCGAATATTGACTGCAGCCACATCATTGATCGGGGTGATGAGGGCACTCTGTCAGAATATATGGAAGTGATGTTTTCCCTCGGCATTGAGCCGGCGCTGGGGGAATGCACCATCGTTTACAACTATCCGGCCTGCCAGGTGGCGCTCGCGCAACTGGGTGAAGCGGGAGGCGATCAGGTAGCAAGACGATTTGAGGTGTATGTTTCTGGTTTGGAGCTGGCAAATGGCTATCTGGAATTAGGTGATTCGAGTGAAGCCAGGGAGCATATGAACCGGGATAACGAATTGCGGGCTGTGCGCGGCCTGGAAACAGTCGAAGTGGATGAGCAGTTTCTGGCTTCTCTGTCCTATATGCCGGAGTGCTCCGGTATCGCCCTGGGCCTCGATCGCCTTTTGATGGTTTTACTCGGCAAAAACCAGTTGTCAGATGTGATTAACTTTAGCCTAGAAAATTCAGACCCTTGCTAGCCTGCTCGGCATTAGAATACAGGCAAGCACTAGGCTAGAGGTTCCCCAAAATGGATCCTGTCCCCCGATTTGACTTGCCAATCAACGTCTCCTTGAAACAACAGGACAACGGTCGAGCCGAGTTGAAACTGACCAAGTTCATCACCTTGTTTATACGCCTGGGGGGTATTGAAAGTTTCGGCATGTGACTCTTTGAACGGGTAGGGACTTGCACGCCAGACGGTTTTGATTCCTGCAACAATCATGGCTCCAATCATGACAATGGAAACATGCCCATGTTCCGTTGTCGCGTCACAGATGAGGCGTTCATTGACTGCAAACAGATCGGGTATGTGCCTGGCGCTGACATTGTTTACCGAGAACAGCTTTCCGGGAACATATTCTGAAGACAAGAGGGTGGCATCAACCGGAAAGTGCACCCGATGGTAATTGTTGGGGGCGAGATAAATTGTAATGAAGCTGCCATTGATAAAGTCGTCGGTGTCTCCAGAGGAAAGTAGCTTTCCCAAGGAGTAGGTTTTACCCTTCGCCTGGAAAATCTGGCCATTGTCAATTTTCCCTGCTGCCGAAATAGTTCCATCGACCGGACTGCATATGTCGCCGGAAACGGCCCTGGATTTTGCTGATAACTCGCGTGTAAAAAAGTCATTGAAGCTTGCGAAATCAGTTGTACTTTTTTGTGCATAGTCCTGCATATCAATCTTGTAGATCTTGACGAAGACCCTGATACAGAAATTTTTGAGCCACACAACCTTTGTTTCGGCGAAGAAACCCACCAGCCTTGAAAGAGCGTGATGGGGAATCATGTACTGCAGGTAGATGAATAGCTTACCCATCAGATTTCTACGGGCGTATCGGGATCGTTACCCCACTCTGACCAGGATCCGTGGTAGGCGCGAATGCGGTAACCCAGCATTTTGCCGATCAGGTAGGTTAGGCCGGACCTGTGATGGGTCTGGCAGTAGGTAATGATAGACTTGTCAGCGGCTATGCCGCGTGAGTCGAGTAGTGCCTGCATGTCGGCAACCAATTTGAGGCTATTCTGCCGGTCCATAGTATCAAGCCAGTCCAGGTTAATGGCACCAGGAATGTGGCCGCCTCTATTTGCAAAGACACTGCTGCCATCAAATTCTTCACTGGATCGAGCATCCCACAACAAGGTGTCGGGGTTCCCGATGGCTGCCAGCACATCTTCCTTATCGGCAATACAGGCAGGGTCTAGCTCAAGATCAACCTGGGTAGGAGTAACAAGGGGCTGTTCCCTTGTGACTTTCAGATTTGCTGCTTTCCAGGCGCATAGTCCGCCGTTGACATAGCTGTTGTTCGAATGACCGATCACATCCAGCGTCCAAATAAAGCGACCTGCCCAGCCACCCCCTTCATCATCATAAGCGACTATTTGCTTGTCTTTCGTATAGCCAATGGATGAAAAAAGTGATTCTAGCCGCTGAGCTTCTGGCAATTTTCCCGTTGCTGGCTTTTCTCCAGAGACTAAGGCAGTGGTTGGTATATGAACTGCCCCTGGCAGGTGCCCACTTGCATAGCTTTGGGCCGAACACAGGTCAATGAGCAGCAGGTCTTCATCATCGAGGTGTGGCTCGAGTTCTTCGGGTTCCACTATAAGGGGAAGCATGAATAGCTTAGGGTGCGAAATTAGGAAAATCAATTGTACACTATACACAGCGGCCAGTAGCAGGTTCAGGAAGAACTTACCATCGGTTTACAAATCATCGCACCGCGCATGAGTCTCTGGTGTGATTTTCGGTTAACATAGGCGCCTCAATCATGTCTTTGAAAGGACGCTATGGGAAAGCCCCCCCAAAACCTGGTCTGGATGGACTTGGAAATGACTGGATTGGATCCAGACGTTGATAGAATCCTGGAGATAGCGACCATCGTTACAGATTCGAAGCTGATCATCCTCGGGGAAGGACCAGTGCTGGCAATTAAGCAAAGCGATGCACTGATAGCGAGTATGGATGAGTGGAACACCGAACATCATACGGACTCTGGACTGATAGCCAGAACCCGCAGTGAGGGGGTAACGGAACTAGAGGCGGAGCAGGCAACCATTGAGTTTCTTTCGAAATATGTTGATCCGGGGAAGTCACCCCTGTGCGGCAATAGCATCGCACAGGATCGTCGTTTTCTGGTCCGCTATATGGCGACACTTGAAGACTATTTACACTATCGAAACCTTGATGTGAGTACCGTGAAGGAACTGGCGGTCAGGTGGCGCCCTGATATCGCTGCTGGAGTAAAGAAGAAAGGCATGCATCGAGCCTACGATGACATTAGGGATTCGATTGAAGAATTAGAGTATTACCGGGAGCACTTCTTCAATACTGGAGAATCAAGGTGACGATTGTTGCTTGATTGCCCACCTTATGTGGGAAGCGACCATATCCCCGACGACCTTAAGTTTGCTCTCAAGTGCGATCTGTATCGATGCATCATGATCTGCATTTCCCAGCGCAATGCTGATATTGCGCAACCACCCTTCATAGCCGGTTCTACGGATAGCTGAGCCCTCTGTTTTACTCAGAAATTCATCTTCACTCCAGCTAAATAACTGCAGCAATTCAGTCTTTTCAAGCCGATGTCGTGGAATAAAATCCGTTTCATCGCTTTCCTTTGCATAGCGGTTCCAAGGGCAAGCTGCCTGGCAGTCATCACATCCGAAAATTCGGTTACCAATCTGTGAACGAAGCGCTTCAGGAATCTCGCCCCTGTTCTCGATCGTCTGATAGGAAATACACAGTTTTGAGTCCAGTTCATAGGGCGCGACAATCGCGTTGGTTGGGCAAATATCTCTGCAGGCATTGCATGATCCACACCGATTAACGACCTTGTCACGATTAGTTGGCAGGGGAATATTGGTATAGATTTCCCCCAGAAAGAACCAGGAGCCAGCCTTTCTATTCAATAACAATGTATTCTTTCCGATCCACCCAAGACCCGCTTTTTCCGCCAGTGCCTTCTCCAAAACCGGCGCACTATCGGTAAATACTCTCGCCGCAAACCCCTGGATATCATTGTCGAGGAGGAATAGTGTCATTTTGCTGACCAGCTTCTTGAGGCGGGAGCGCAAGAGTTTGTGGTAGTCCCGACCTAAAGCGTATCGGGAAACGTAGCCGAGGTTTTTGGCAGCAAGCACTTCCTTGGCCTTGTCGCCTACTGGCAGGTAGTCCATACGCAAACTGACTATGCGGGTAGTTCCAGGAACAAGCTCAGCAGGCTTGCTGCGCTTGTTCCTGTTCCGTGACATGTATTCCATTTCGCCATGGAAACCCTGGTCAAGCCACTGCTTGAGGTTCTGCCCATGAGGGGTGAGCTCCGTGTCTGTTATTCCAACCTGCTGGAATCCAAGCTCATCAGCCCAGGTCGGGATGAGATTCGCGAGTTCCCTAAAGAGGTGATCTTTCATCCGTGACCAAATAATTGAGGGCTCATTGTTGTGCCTTCGTCAAATGTATGGGCTATACCTTATAATTCAGCACTCCCGTCTGCAATTGAGGTAGTGAGTGAAAGAACAATTTCTGTTCACCGGGTCCGAAGTCAGGGAACTGGATCGTATCGCCATAGAGGAGTTCAAAATTCCGGGCTTGACGCTTATGCGTCGGGCGGCTGATGCATGCTTGGCGCAGATCGCATTTGGCTACCCACAGATTGGTGAAGTTACGGTGTTTTGTGGCGGTGGTAATAATGCTGGTGACGGCTACATTATTGCCGGTATGTTGGCTGAAAAAGGCCACAGGGTTCTGGTTAACGTTGTTGGCGATCCGGACAAATTGGGAGCGGATGCTCTGGCTGCCTATGAATATTGTGAGTCAACCAGCGCCTTACTTGAGTTCGAAAACTTTCTAATCACCGGAGACCTGGTTGTTGATGCATTGCTGGGCACCGGTCTGTCAGGCCCGGTGCGGAGGCGCTATGCAGATGTTATTCAACTGTTAAATGGTAACGAGAGGCCTGTTTTGTCGGTCGATATTCCCTCAGGGCTGTGTGCTGACACTGGAAGTATTCTGGGTTTCGCGGTTACTGCCGAGATGACCGTGACATTCATTGGAAGAAAGAGAGGGCTCTATACCAATGATGGACCAGACCATGCGGGGACTGTCGTTCTCGACACGCTTGGTGTGCCCGAAGATGTTTATGAAAGTTTGAAGTCGATACCCGTCGGCGTGCTACCTGCTCCGTTTTTCCCCGCAAGGGCGAAAAATTCATATAAGACAACGCATGGACATTTGCTGGTGATCGGTGGTGATCATGGGATGGGTGGAGCGGTCATTTTGAGTGCTGAAGCTGCATTACGCACCGGGGCTGGACTCGTAACAGTAGCTACGCGACCAGAAAATGTTGCTGCCCTTCTGGCACGGCGTCCTGAGATAATGGCTCGCGGTGTTGAAAAAGGAGAACAACTGACCCCCCTGCTTGAGAAGGTAACGGCGCTTGTGGTTGGGCCAGGCCTTGGTCAGGGTGACTGGTCCAGAGAACTGCTGAGTGTCGCGCTGGCCTCAAAACTACCGGTGCTGATTGATGCAGATGGGCTGAACATCCTAGCCAAAATGGAACTAAGGCGAGAAGAATGGGTACTGACCCCTCACCCTGGAGAGGCTTCAACCCTGCTGGGTAGAACGGGTATTCAGGCGGATCGCTTTTCCTCGGTAACGGAGATACAGAAAAAGTACGGTGGTGTTGTTCTGCTGAAGGGGGTTGGTACGCTCGTGGCAAGGGAGAGTGAAATATCGCTTTGTCCCTTTGGCAATCCGGGTATGGCTACCGCCGGCATGGGAGATGTTCTAAGTGGTGTCATAGGTGCCTTGATGGCGCAGGGATATGAGTGCTATGAGGCCGCAGCAAAGGGGGCTGTTCTCCATGCCAGGGCGGGTGATGATGTGGCTGGTGAGAAGGGAGAAATTGGACTGATTGCCAGTGATGTGATTGAGGCCATTCAGAGGCTAGCCAGTAGCTGAATGCTTTCGATGGGTAATGTCCTACATACCATGCTTAAAACCGCCGAGGAAACTATTAGTCTGGGGAGGATGCTTTCCGGCTGTCTTCAGGGCAGGGGTCATGTCTATTTGTATGGTGGCCTCGGCGCAGGTAAAACGACTTTGTGCAGGGGTATATTGAGGGCTATGGGATATCAGGGGGCGGTAAAAAGCCCAACTTTTACCCTTGTAGAGCCCTACCGGTTTGAAAGGGGTCAGGTTTATCACTTTGATCTCTACAGACTAAACGATTCTGACGAGTTAGAATATATCGGTATTGATGACTATTTTAGTGATCAAAATCTATGTCTTGTGGAGTGGCCAGAAAAGGCTAAAGATAGTTTGCCGGCAGGTGACCTCGATGTGGAATTGTCGATTGTGGGCAAATCACGGTGTATTGATTTCACCCCCAATTCAGATTTTGGCAGTGAAGTGTTAGAGAAATTAAAACAGAGGCTCTCTGGATAACGATCTTAGATGATAGTGGCCCGTCAGTTGAAGGTAGTTAACAAGCCATTTCAAAATTTGCTGGCTCTGACGTTTCTGCTCCTCGGCATCCTCCCGGCTTCTGCCGCCACTACACAGATCGACAGTGTAAGGGTTCGGTCTTCACCAGAAAGAACACGAATCGTTTTTGACTTGTCGCACCCCGTTGATCACAAGATTTTCATGCTTTCGAGCCCACAAAGGCTGGTCATCGATATAGAGAATGTAAAGCTTCTGAATTCCCTGCTAAAGGTAGATCTAGGCGGGACGCCCATCCGCGCTATGAGAAGTTCAAGTCGCAATGATCATGATGTCCGAGTTGTATTGGATCTATCTGCCAGCGTAAAACCAAGAAGTTTGGCGCTAAAACCGATCGAGCAGTACGGTGACCGACTGGTGATCGATCTGTATACGGACGATCAGCAACAGGCGCAGGTTGTGCAAAAAGCTGATCGTATTGCCAGGCAGATGCGCGACATTGTGGTTGCTATTGATGCTGGCCACGGCGGAGACGATCCCGGTGCGATTGGGCATGGCAAACTGATGGAAAAGGAAGTTGTATTGTCCATTGCCAACAAGTTAAACAAAATGTTCAAAAGGGAAACGGGCTTCAAGAGTATTCTGGTTCGCAAAGGGGATTACTATCTTGCTCACCGCAAGCGGACTGAAATAGCGCGTCAGAATCAGGCTGATATCTTTATTTCCATTCATGCGGATGCGTTTAAGACGGCGGAGGCTAGTGGTGCGTCCATATATGCCATATCGCAGAAGGGCGCCACAAGCGAAGCCGCGAGGTGGCTGGCGGACAAGGAAAACCGAGCCGATTTGATCGGTGGTGTTGGTGGGGTAAGTCTGAATGACAAAGACGACCTTCTGGCGGGTGTAATATTGGACCTATCCATGACCCGCAGTTTGAGTGCGAGTCTTGAGATGGGGGAAAGTGTGCTGGCTGCAATTTCCAAGGTTAACAAGTTACACAAGAAACATGTGGAACAGGCCGCATTTCTTGTTCTGAAGTCACCTGAAATTCCTTCCCTGCTGATTGAAACAGGCTTTATTTCAAATCCGAAGGAAGCAAGAAAACTGAAATCAAATTCGCATCAGCAGAAAATGGCGAAGGCAATTTTTCAGGGCGTGACCGCTTATATGCAGGAAAATCCCCCAGGTGGATCGTTCCTGGCATGGAAAAAAAATGGCGGTAATGAAAGACTGGCGACGCACATAATCGTCCATGGCGACACACTATCGGAAATTGCATCCAGGTACCGAGTCAGTTTTAAGAACCTTAAGAAAGTTAATGGTCTGCGTGGCAACAAGATCAGAATCGGACAGATTCTAAAAATTCCGGCATCGTAAAGTTGAATGTCTCATGAAACGAATAAAGCAACTAAATAGCAGGCTGGCAAACCAGATTGCTGCTGGTGAGGTTGTCGAAAGACCCGCCTCCGTGGTGAAGGAATTGCTGGAGAATTCACTTGATTCTGGCAGCAGTCGAGTCGAAATAGTGCTCGAAAATGGCGGAACCCGGTTGATAAGGATTCGTGATGATGGCAGTGGAATTCTCAAAAATGACCTGCAGTTGGCGCTGAGTCGTCACGCAACCAGCAAGATTGAAGAGGTAACTGATCTTGAGGCTGTTTCCACACTGGGTTTCAGAGGTGAAGCCCTAGCCAGTATAGCTTCGGTTTCCCGCCTCACGCTGACCAGCAATGCCACCGATGAAATGCAAAATGGCTGGAAAGTTGTGGTGACCGGCGAAGGAATGTCCGCCGAACTATCACCCGCACCTCACCCTCGCGGTTCGACGGTGGAAGTGAAAGATCTCTTCTTCAATACACCCGCCCGGCGAAAGTTTTTGCGCACGGAAAGAACAGAGTTGCAACGGATTGAGGATATAGTGCGCAAAATGTGTCTCGCCCGCCCGGAGGTTGCCTTCAGCTTGAGCCACAATGGCAAGGCATTGCGGCAGTACCCTGCCTGCCATTCGGTTAGTGAGCTGAATCGTAGGGTTGCTGCTGTTTTTGGGGGAGCATTTGTTGAAAATGCAGTGTATGTGGAAGAGGAAAAGCATGGCCTTCAGCTAAGGGGCTGGATTGGCCTGCCAACCTATTCCCGTAGCCAGACAGACCAACAATATTTCTTTGTTAACGATCGCACCATCAGGGATAAGTTAGTAACTCATGCGGTAAAGCAGGGATATTCAGGTGTGATTTATCACGGACGAAATCCTGTATTTGCCTTGTTTCTTTCGTTAGATCCAGCCCTTGTTGATGTCAATGTTCATCCAACCAAGCATGAAGTCCGTTTCCGTGAAAGTCGAGAAGTCCATGACTTCATATTCAGGACTATTCACCGCCTGCTGGCAGACCTTCGACCGGAAGATCAGGTTGAACAGGAACAAATCGGCCCGGCGATGGTTGCTGATTCACCACCGACTCAAAGTAGTTTCAAAATGGGCAGAGTGGGCTACGGCGGTATTGGGGAAGCGGTGCAGCATTATTCTCGTCTTCTTTCGGGCGAGCAACCTGCTGGTGAACCCCTGACACAAGAACAAACCGATGCTGCTGATGTACCGCCCCTGGGCTTTGCCCTGTGTCAATTGCACGGCATCTATATCCTGGCTGAAAATGTCAGTGGCCTGGTAGTAGTTGATATGCACGCCGCCCACGAGCGAATCACTTACGAGAGGATGAAGAATGCGAGTGAACATGACGGTGTCAAGACACAGCCATTGTTGGTCCCAATATCCATCCCGATCAGCGCAAAGGAAGGCGGTCTGGTAGAAGAGCATATTGAACATTTTCAATCCCTTGGCTTCGATATCCAACTGGCATCAGAAGAGTCGCTCATAGTGCGGGGAATCCCGGCGCTCCTGAGCCTAAGCAATACCGAGCAACTGGTGCGAGATGTGTTGTCCGACTTCCTCGAATATGGGTCTACTTTGCGCATTCAGGAGCATAGGGATGAAATCTGTTCGACAATGGCCTGTCATGGATCGGTTAGAGCAAATCGAAGGCTGACCGTTCCGGAGATGAATGCCCTGTTACGTGATTTGGAAAATACGGAACGGGGTGGTCAGTGCAATCATGGCAGGCCTACCTGGTCAGCCCTATCAGTAGCTGAGTTGGACGGTCTGTTCCTGCGCGGCCGATAGATAGCCATGAAACCCAGCGTCCTAGTCGTCACCGGACCGACTGCCAGCGGCAAATCGGATCTGGCGATCGAAATGGCACGAGAATTTCCCGTAGAGATCGTTAGCGTTGATTCAGCGCTTGTATATCACACCATGGATATCGGTACTGCAAAGCCTGATGAGAAGATACGCGCGGAAATTCCACATCACCTGATAGATATACGTGATCCGCTGGATCCATATTCCGTTGCAGAATTTAGAGTCGATGCCATAGATGCGATCAGGACCATACGGGATCGAGGCCGTATTCCCCTCCTGGTGGGCGGCACAATGTTGTATCTGAAGGCACTCAGAGACGGTATCGCGGATCTGCCGCCAGCAGACGAGTCGGTCCGAGCAGGTATCCTTGATCAGGCCAAAACGGAAGGCTGGCCAGCCGTTCACGCAAGACTCCTTGAGGTTGATCCGCAGGCGGCAGCCAGAATCACGGCCCATGACTCACAGCGTCTGCAACGGGCGCTGGAAGTATACGAAACCACTGGCGAAACCATCACATCGCTGCATCGGGTGAAGAAATCAGAGTGCCCGTTTCACCTTATCGAAGTAGCGATTATGCCGAGTGATAGAAAGGCGCTACACCAGCGAATCGAAGAGCGGTTTACCAGGATGCTGTCAGAAGGGTTTCTGGCGGAGGTTGCGGCGCTGTTTGAACGCGGGGACCTGAATCCGGACCTTCCGTCCATCAAGGCCGTAGGTTACCGGCAGGCATGGGCTTATCTAAGGGGGGAAATTGACCATGAAACCATGAGGGAAAGGGCCATTATCGCCACCCGGCAGCTGGCTAAGAGGCAATATACCTGGCTTCGGAGCTGGAAAGACCTAAAAATACTTGAATCACCGGATCTGCCCCAGGCCTTGAAAATTCTTGAAGGCGCCAGCATATTTCCCTTATCCTGACGTATACTCAGGCCTGATGTTACTGATTTGGAGCTAGATCAGCCAATAGTCGTGTCCGTAACCTGGATGCAGAGCGAACTTTACATAAGCAGGAGAGCAAAATGACAAAAGGGCAATCAATACAAGACCCTTTTCTAAACGCCTTACGGAAAGATCGAATTCCGGTATCCATATACTTGGTGAGTGGTATCAAGTTGCAAGGACAAATTGAATCATTTGATCAGTTTGTCATCTTGCTGCGAAATACGATAAGTCAAATGATTTACAAGTCTGCAATATCCACCGTTGTCCCCACCCGGAACGTAACAGTTTCGGATGAAGACGAAGATTAGAGAGATCAATTCATTTGTTTTTTGAACGCCCGGAATCTGGCACGAATGCATTGCTGGTGCATATTGCGCAAAACGACTCCGAGCTGGCATCCGCCTCTGAATTGTGGGACCTGGTAGTTTCTGCCGGACTCAAGCCCGTTGCCTGTGTAAACAGCAACCGCAAGTATCCTCATCCTGGCACCTATGTCGGTGCTGGAAAGCTCGAGGAGATCGTTAGCTCAGCCGAAGGTGTAAATGCCGAACTAGTGATCTTTAATGAAGATCTCTCGCCTACTCAAGAGCGGAATATTGAAAGTGAATTGGGCAAGCGGGTGCTAGGACGCACGGGACTGATCCTGGAGATTTTTGCTCAGAGGGCTAGAACGTACGAGGGCAAATTGCAGGTAGAACTCGCCCAATTGCAGCATTTGTCGAGCAGGCTGGTCAGGGGGTGGACTCACCTTGATCGGCAGCGTGGGGGCTCGGGTAGAGGCCAGGGCTCCGCCGCCGGGCTGGGCGGTGCTGGCGAGAAACAGCTAGAGGCTGACCAGAGACTGGTAGGCGACCGGATCAAGAAGATTGACCAGAGGCTTGGCAAGGTCCATAAGCAGCGAAGTCAGAATCGACGGGCGAGGAGAAGGTCAGATACAAAAACGGTATCCCTTGCTGGTTATACTAACGCCGGAAAATCTACGTTGTTTAACCGCCTGACAAAAGCAGACGTGCACGTAGCCGATCAGTTGTTTGCCACCCTTGATCCTACGCTGAGAAAAGTGGAAATTCCCCTTGTCGGCGAGGTTATACTATCGGACACGGTTGGTTTTATCAGACGGTTGCCACATATGCTTGTTGACGCATTTAGGGCGACCCTGGAGGAAGTGACCCAGGCTGATCTGATATTGCATATCGTTGATGCTTCATCGCCGGAGCGACAGGAGAGAATTGATGAGGTAGATAGCGTGCTTGCAGAAATAGACGCTGAAGATGTACCGCAGCTGCTTGTGTACACCAAGTGTGACGCAATCTCAAAAACACCCGGTGTGGAAAGAGATAGATTTGGTAAACCAGTTCGGGTGTGGGTATCTGCGCTGGCTGGAGAGGGAGTGGATCTGCTTCGGGATTGCCTGGCTGAACTCCTCGCGGAGGATGTCATTGAAACTGTTATCACTCTTTCTCCAGATCAGGGGAGACTTAGGGCGCGGTTATTTCAATCGGGAGCAGTTGTTAATGAAATCACCGATGAGGAAGGGAAGATGAATTTGGAGTTGCGCATCGAACAACGCAACCTGGATAGACTTACCGGCTCGAATGAGCACGGGCATCCAGGTGACTGAGCCTTGCTGGTCAATGTCTAGCTGATAGACTCGCGCTGTGCTGGTATGATTGATGAAGAAAATGAGTATAGATTAGATATAGAAACAAATATGAACCTGAAAATGGGAAGATATAGGTCCTCCCGCAAAGAATTGATTGGAGTTAGTTATGGCGTGGAATGAGCCCGGTGGTGGTAATCAGGGTGATAAAGATCCCTGGGGGAACAGGAATGATCAGGGGCCGCCTGATTTAGATGAAGCCTTTCGCAAATTGCAGAACAGTCTGTCGGAGATGTTTGGTGGCAAGGGGCCATCTGGTGGTGGATCCGGCGGAACACGTAAACTGATCAATATCAACTTATTGTTTCTCGGCGCTATTGCTCTCTTTCTAATGTACTTTGTAATGGGTGTATATCAGCTTGACCAACAGGAAAGAGGTGTGGTGCTTCGGTTTGGGAAAATGCAGGAGGCAATTGTTCTCCCAGGGTTGCACTGGAACCCTCCGTTGATTGACAACGTGCTTATAGAGAATGTGACCCAGGTCAGGTCACGACCGCACGACTCAGAAATGCTCACTGAAGATGAAAACATCGTCAAGGTGAAAATGACCGTGCAATATGTCATCAGTGATATTAAGAAGTACAAACTGCAGGTGCGTGATCCGGATCAGAGTTTGTACGAGGCAACTGAAAGTGCTGTGCGGCATGTGGTGGGTAGTACTGAAATGCATGAAGTGCTGACCGAAGGCCGGGATGCACTGGGCGAGGAGGTGAGGGAGCGAACCCAGAGATATATGAATGCCTATGGCACTGGAATCCAGGTTACGACGATTAATATCGATGAAACCGCACCACCGGATGCCGTGAGAGCTGCCTTTGATGATGTTATTAGAGCGCGAGAGGATGAGGTTCGTGTACGAAATGAAGCCGATGCCTACGCTAATCAAATTGTTCCTGAAGCTCGTGGTGAGGCACAGCGATATCTTGAGGAAGCCGAGGGCTATAGGCAGCGGGTGCAGGCACAGGCCAATGGTGAAGCTGAGAGGTTTAACAAGTTGTATACAGAATATCGCCTGGCCCCTGAAGTAACCCGGGAGAGAATGTATATCGATATGATGGAGTCCGTGATGTCTAATAGCTCCAAAGTGATGATCGATGTTGAGGGAGGCAATAACATCATGTACCTGCCACTTGACAAAATCCTTGAGCAATCTCAAGGCTCTGGTGGAATATCCAGCTCACAGGGCGAGAATTCAGGGACGAGCAACACCGTGAATCGCCCCCCTAACAGCAGGAGGGATCGCCGATGAACATCATCAGAATTCAAAGAACTGGTAGGAGGTGCCTGTGATGCCTACAAAAGGAATCGTATTGGTTTTTGTTTTATCGGCAGCCGCCGTGATGGGCATGAACTCTGTTTTTGTTGTAACCGAGCTGGAAAGGGCGGTGTTGCTTGAGTTTGGCAAGGTGGTTCGCGATGACCTTCCACCCGGATTGCATTTTAAACTACCCTTCATAAATGATGTTCGAAAATTTGATAGCCGGGTCATGACCCTTGATGCTCCACCGGAAAGATATCTGACCCTGGAGAAAAAGGCACTGATTGTAGATTCGTTCGCCAAGTATCGTGTTGCGGATGTCGAAACCTACTATACATCGACATCAGGGGATGAAAGGCGTGCTATGGAATTGCTGAAGCAGCGAATTAATGAGGGCCTGCGAAACGAAATCAGTAATCGAAGCCTGCATGAGGTTGTTTCAGGTGAGCGTGATGAATTGATGGATGTGCTCACCAAGAACCTAGATGGCGTCTCTACGCAGGAGTTGGGAGTGACGGTGGTAGATGTAAGAGTGAAACGCATCGATTTACCACCAGAAGTGAGCCAGTCAGTTTACGACCGAATGAATACAGAGCGTGATATTGAGGCTAGAGAACATCGCGCCAAGGGACAGGAACTGGCGGTTGGAATTCGTGCGGATGCTGATAAGCAAAAGGAAGTAGTGCTGGCGGAAGCATACAGTGCTGCGGAGATAATTCGTGGTGAAGGTGATGCCGACGCTGCCGCGACCTATGCGGCCGCATTTAACAAGGACAAGGAGTTTTACAAGTTCTATCGCAGCATGTCGGCCTACCAGCGGACTTTTTCAACTAAGAGCGATATTTTGCTGGTCAACCCTGACAGTGACTTCTTCAGTTATCTGAACAAGAGCAAGCCCTAGCGAAAACCTATTTGGCCGGCCTATGTGGCATGAACTTGGAATAGCCCTGTGCCTGGTATTGGTAATCGAAGGCATCATCCCCTTTCTTTATCCACGGCGCTGGAAAGAAATGATTAGCTTGCTGGCGGAGGTTGATGATAGGACTATGCGTGCCGTGGGTTTGGCTAGCATGGTGACAGGGACCGGGTTGCTATACCTGATTAACTAGTTGCTTCCTGTCAGGGGAAAGAAAATTATGTCCATATATCGCAATACCTAGATAGCGCCAGGCAAAGAAGATAAGTGCTTAGAAAGGAGCCCCTGGTGTGGCTCACTCGAAGACTAAATACAGACAAGATCTAATTGGGGATCACAAATGAGTAAAGTCGACCGTTGGCTCCTGCCTGACGGGATTGAAGATGTGTTACCAGACCAGGCGAAGGAACTGGAAGTCGTACGTAGGCGGCTGCTTGACCTCTATGCTTCGTGGGGTTATGAATTTGTGATCCCGCCCATGGTTGAATTCCTGGAATCCTTGCTGACCGGCACAGGCCATGACCTCGATCTAAAAACCTTTAAGGTTACAGACCTGGTATCTGGACGAACCATGGGTATAAGAGCAGATATGACGCCTCAGGTAGCGAGAATTGATGCCCATAGCCTCAACAGATCCGGCCCAGTCCGACTTTGTTACGCAGGGACGGTTTTGCATAGCATGGCAGACAATATGCTGGCATCACGAACACCCATCAAGGTTGGTGCCGAACTTTTTGGTGACCCGGACCGTGAAGGCGATCTGGAGATTGTCAGCCTGATGATTGAATCTCTGAAGGTGCTTGGAATAGATTCCATCCAAATTGAGCTTGGTGACGTCTCAATTTTCCGTCAGTTGGTTGCTACGGCAGGTCTTGAGGAAGGTGTGACTGAAGAAATGTTTGCTTTGGTGCAACGAAAATCACTTGCGGAGCTCGCCAGCTTGATCGCTGAGCTTGATGTAGAGTCCGCTTTGGGGGAGCTTCTGCAGCAGCTACCCACCCTCTGTGGCGACGCTGAAGTACTCGATCGTGGAAGTGATTTATTTGCCGCAGATCCTCTGATTCTCAGCCGACTTGAAAACTTGCAATGGATAACCCGGGGAGTACAAGAGCGCTTCTCCAATGTCGAAATTTATTATGATCTGAGTGAATTGCGTGGATATAACTATCATACGGGTATCGTATTTGCGGCTCATACAGTTAATTCTAGGCAGGCCGTAGCCAAGGGTGGTCGCTATGATCACATTGGCGAGGTCTTTGGCCGCTGTCGGGGGGCCACGGGTTTTGACGTTCACCTGAAGGGGCTGCTTGGCACAATAAATTATTGTTCAGAGGCAAAAGAAACCGTACTGGCTCTAGCATCTATCGAAGAGGCTTCCGCTTCCCGATGGAAGAAGATACAGGCCCTCCGTGAGGAGGGGTTCGTTGTTTACGAGTCGGCTGAATCCTCAGTAGAGTTCGATTTTGAGTTGGTGTATGAAGCTGGCGAGTGGTGCCTGCAATCAGTTAAGGGCGGGTAAGGGAAACTATGGCTAAGAGTGTTGTCGTTATAGGCACCCATTGGGGTGATGAGGGGAAAGGAAAGATTGTAGATTTGCTGACGGAAAAGGCTGCCGCCGTGGTCCGTTTCCAGGGTGGTCACAATGCCGGACACACGTTAGTTGTCGACGGCAAGAAAACAGTACTCCACCTCGTGCCGTCTGGGATCTTACGGGAGAAGGTGCAGTGCCTGATTGGCAATGGCGTTGTAGTGTCTATACCGGATCTATTTAAGGAAATTGAAGGGCTTGAAGATGCCGGCGTAGAGGCCCGGTCAAGGATGATCATTAGCCCTGGGTGCCCGATAATTTTGCCGCATCACATTGCACTCGACGCCATGCGTGAGAATGTTCGTGGCAACCAGAAGATTGGCACCACGGGACGTGGTATAGGGCCTGCCTACGAAGACAAGGTCTCTCGACGGGGACTGCGCATAGGGGATTTGTTTGAACCGGAGCGATTCAAATCTTCCCTTGAGGAGGTATTGGATTATCACAATTTTGTGTTGGAGAACTATTTTAACGCCGACAAGGTATCCATGCAGAAAACGCTGGAGGTCTCTCTTGGATTTGCCGATGAATTGAAGCCAATGGTTGGAGATGTCGTTGAGAGACTTGCAGAGCTGCGAAAGAATGATGCTAACATTTTGTTTGAGGGGGCACAGGGAACACTACTTGATATTGATCAGGGAACCTACCCCTATGTAACGTCTTCCAATACGACTGCCGGCGCAATAAGTGGTGGCTGCGGAGTTGGACCACTCGATCTTGACTATATTCTCGGGATCACCAAGGCATACACCACGCGGGTTGGCTCCGGGCCATTCCCGACGGAACTGTTTGATGACGTTGGCAGCCATCTGGCTAAAAAGGGCAACGAATTTGGCGCAACTACCGGTCGACCCCGCCGCTGTGGCTGGTTTGATGCCCATGCTTTAAGGCGAGTTATTCAGATCAACAGTATCTCCGGACTATGTATTACCAAGCTCGATGTACTTGACGGATTGAAGAAAGTTGCACTCTGTGTTGGTTATGAGAGCGGTGGGGATGACGCTGAATATCAGATACCTGTTTATGAGGAAATGCCTGGCTGGAAGGAGTCAACTGTCGGTGCTCGCTCCTTTGATGAGCTTCCCGCGAATGCAAAGGCCTACCTGGACAGGATCCAGGAGGCTAGTGGGGCAGTTATTGATTTTGTCTCTACCGGTCCTGATCGGGTGGATACGATAGCGCTGAAAGAATTATTCGACTAGCCGTGTCGGCTATATGTTCTCTGCTGCTTTAATTGTTACGGTTCTTACGATCAGGTTCTGATGACCCGGAAGGGAAGCGCTAGGGCAACTTCAGCCGTAGTAGGAAATGTACCGGATACTGACACACCTATCTGGCCCGTTGCATCAACGGCAGTGCCATCAACAAAGGCGGTTTCTCCTCCGGGCGCTAGACTGCCGGAGTTGTTGTAGATGGTAATCCATCCGGCTGAGTCTGTTGGTACAGTCACTGTCTGATTGAGAGAAAGTTGTACCTGTCCTTTAACATATGTGTTTTCAGTCAGGTGTCTGGCTTATCCAAAATGTGCTGAGACTTTACTCATATTCGCCGTCTTTATGTAATCCTGGTAGGTGGGCAGAGCAACAGTTGCCAAGATGCCGATAATTGCCACCACAATCATCAACTCTACCAGTGTAAAGCCATTATCATGGGCTGGTAAAGAATATCGCTGATGTTGAGAAAGCATATGGGTGCTCTTTTTTTAGATATGCGCATTAAATCAGAATTTAGCGGCTAGTTACGTGTGTTTTTGTAAAGTTTCATATTTTTTTTGTAAGTAGTACGCTGCCGGTAATTTGTGTGCTTACGGGTCAAGCTGCGCAGGCGTTCCGGCCTCCGCGGGGTGTAGTTTCGATCCAGTTGGTTTGCCTATCGCGATTTTCCTTCGGGAAACGCTGTCGGCATTTGTGTTTTGCTCGAAGCGTCGCAAAGCCACAAATTTGGTGCCGAGGAGAGGACTTGAACCTCCACGGGGTTGCCCCCACTCGCACCTGAAGCTAGCGTGTCTACCAATTTCACCACCTCGGCATGAGGACGCGCAGGGTACAATTACCAGGCAGGATCTGTCAATTGTAAAGTACATCTAAGGAAGAGGAGGTCTGCTAATGAAAGACCCGCACTCCAGGCGAGAGAAAGGAAGGTACGAGCATCCCATTGCCAGCCGGGAAGCCATAGTTAGCCATATGGAGAAGGCCGGCGAGCCTCTTTCGTTCAAACGGCTAGCCAAAGAATTAGGTATTGAAAACGCGCGAGATCGAGACGCACTCACGCTCAGGCTACGAGCGATGGTGCGCGATGGTCAGGTAGTCGTTGATAAAAGGAACGTCTATGCCATTGCGAACAAACTAGAACT
>PVBE011811293.1_pt1 | contig 20868 bp, 15 predicted proteins | sample 1631181 | NCBI WGS metagenome assembly PVBE01 (sample SAMN08397723, study PRJNA350692) | Marine metagenome, whole genome shotgun sequencing project. | isolation source: water | place: Pacific Ocean | collected 2012-04 | reverse complement strand
CTACTCGGTCGGGTGGGTACGCTGTCGGCGGAATTAATCGGGGCTATTCCCGCGGCGCTCCTTGACCTTGCCTTTCTTACCCTTCTTGCCGTCACTATCGCGCGCGAATTAATCCGCGGTAAAAACTGGCGCAACCTGCCTATGCTGGCTTTGATTTCATTGTTTGGCCTAGGCAATTGGCTGGTGCATTTTGAACACATCGGTTTAGCGGATACGGCTGACTTCGGAATCCGACTTGCCATTTTCGTACTTGCGGTTCTGGTTACCGTGATTGGTGGACGGATCATCCCAAGCTTCACGCGGAACTGGCTGAAGCACAAGGGAGCACTGACCCTTCCTGCGCCTGCGGGTACTCTGGACGCGATTGCTTTAGGTGCGATGGTCCTCGTTCTGGTGACCCAATTGCTCTGGGGGCATGCCCAGCTCACCGCTTTTATCACCCTCTCTGCCGCTCTGCTGCACGGCGTCAGGCTCGCCCGCTGGAAGTTTTGGGCCGTGTTGTCAGAGCCGCTCTTGTGGGTGCTCCATCTTGGCTATGGTTGGTTCGTGTTCGGCTTGCTGCTCGTGGGGCTCGCGGGCCTAAACATCGGCCTTCCCAAAACTGCGGCACTCCACGCGCTGACCATGGGCGGCTTTTCCACTATGATCTTGGCGGTGATGACCCGTGCCTCCCTCGGTCACACGGGGCGTGCTCTGACCGCAGACGTCGGAACAACAATAGTCTACGTCTTGGTTAGTATTGCTGCTGTCGCGCGCCTGGTAGCAGTATTCCTGGTTGATGGCTACCTGATTGCACTTTGGATTTCGGCTGGGTCCTGGACTGCAGCATTTAGTTTATTCACTATCCTGTACTGGCCAGTTCTCACAAAACCCAAGATACAAACACCTTAAGTCGGGTTTTACTGAACCCATGCGCAGCCGAAAAAGTGGCCTCGTCACCGAGCCGCGCCGGACGGCCGCTCCTCTAAGCGCTTACATCATCTGCTCGCGATCGACGCGCGAACGCCTTCCGGGGGCGTAAACAGCTCCGGCGCACCTTCCGGCGTCGATTCCACATAAAGAGACTGGCTTGGAAAAGCAAAGCCCGTCCCCGCCTCTTCGACGATATCTTTGATCTTGTAGGCAAGGCGCTCTTTGATCTCGAGCCACTCGCCCCAATCGGTGGTCTTGGTAAAGCAATAAAGCATGAAGTCGATGGAGCTGTCATTGAAAGAGTCGACGCGCACAAAGGTCGAGACTTCAGGCGGATGGGCAAACTCATCGCTGCCCAGCACGTAGCTTTCGATAGCGTCTCTGATTTGGCGCAACTGGTCGACGGTGGTTCGATATTCGACACCTAACTTCCAATAGATCCGGCGATGGGTCATGGCGCTGAAGTTAGTCACCGCATTATCGGAAAGCTCTGTGTTAGGGACATGGACCGGTGCCTTGTCGAAACGTCTGACCGTGGTTGAGCGAAAATTGATCCGCTCCACCGTGCCCTCGACGATGCCGTCGACCTTGATCCAGTCGCTGCGCTGGAAGCGCCGCTCACCGATGATCAGAAGTCCGGCAATCAAGTTCTTGAACATGTCCTGGGCGCCCAGCGCCACAGCCACGCCGAAGAGGCCGAGACCGGCCAACATAGGCGCTACCTGGATACCCCAGAGCTCGAGGATGGTCGCACCGCCCATAAAGATGAACAGTGCCTTGATGCCCTTGACCGTCCAATCCACGAGTGTCGGCGTGAACACACCGCTCATTTGCTCGAGCAAAAACGACAGTGGTGAGGTCACCCGAAACAGGGCCCAAAAAATAGCAAAAGCAATCAATGACTTGACGATGTTGTTGGCGACTTGGCCATAGATCCACTCAAGATTGAGAATATCAAAGGCAAAAAATAGCCCCACGACGACGGGCACCAAGGACAGGGGCTCACGGATCGCCTCCAACACCCGGTTGTCGATATCGGTCTCGCTGCGCTTCACCAAGCGCTGCAGATAGCCGACCACGAAGCGCGCAAAGAGACCCCGGATCAGCCAGAAAATTAGAAAAACACCAAGTGCGCCAAGCAGATGGCCCACATTGATGCCAAAGGCTGAGGTGTTCCAAACTTCGAGAACGAGTTCCCAGAATTCAAGCAAATAAGAGTACAATCGATCCATGACGCCGTATCCATCTCCTGCCAGCCTGCCGCCGCCTATTTACCATGACCCCTACCCCCGATGGTCCGGATGGCCAATACGACCGCTATTTCGCCACGCCGCAAGCCGCCATCATAGGTATTACTGAGCCGCTCGACGCCAAGGATTGATCCATATTATCAACCCATTATAACCTGAACGGTACGACCCTCGACAAGGCAAGCCGATATTTCTTTATTAAAACCTCGTTGAAGAACGATTAAGCTCTGATCCCGCATGCACCCGGCTGAAAAAATTGTACCTGGCGCCTCTTAGCGAATCTCTTATATCGTGGAACTCCTTTATGCCGCAATGAGACGCAGAGCCACACAATCAGCCTAATGGAACCATCTCATGTCTCTGTTTGATCTTACCAGTAAAATTGCCGTGATCACGGGTTCAACCAAAGGCATTGGTAGCGCCATCGCTCATCGTTTGGCGGAACATGGCGCGAACGTAGTTGTGTCTAGTCGCAAGGAGGATGTGTGCGACCAAGTCGCAACTGAAATCAATGCCCGTTGGGGAGCGGGAAAAAAAGTGGCCGCTCCGATTCCTTGCAATATTTCGTACAAAGAGCAATTACAGAATTTAGTGGACCAGACCATTGAGCGATGGGGTCGAATTGACATTCTCGTTTGCAACGCGGCGATCAACCCCTATTACGGTCCGTCTGCGGATATCTCGGACAAAGCTCTCGACAAAATTTTAGGCACCAATGTGCGCAGCAATATGTGGCTGGCCAATATGGTCTTGCCTGAGATGGCCGCCCGCAAGGACGGTGTCATCATTCTAGTCTCGTCGATCGCGGGCCTGCGCGCCGCGGGCGACATCGGTGCGTATGGAATTACCAAGGCGGCCGAGTTCCAGATCGCCCGCAACATTGCGTCCGAATATGGCCAGCACAACATTCGCGCTAACTGCATCGCACCCGGTCTTATCAAAACCGATTTCTCAGCAGGCTTGTGGCAGGACGACGCGATAGCGAAGCAGTGGATCGACGCCACGCCCTTGAGACGCCTCGGCGAACCGGACGACATTGCGGGCGCCGCCGTGTTTCTCGCCTCGCAAGCTGGCGCTTACCTGACCGGCCAAGCGATTGTCATTGACGGCGGCAATATTATTACGGGGTTTTAATAAAGAAACATCGACTTGCCTTCGACGCACGCAATGCGAGCGCGATAGTTTTTGGAATCGTAGAACTGGTCGATATCGACGTGTTTTTCCTTTGTACGCAAATATCGCCTGCATAGTCGTGTAATTGCCATTGCGGACCACCATCATGAACTCTGACTTGCCTTCACAACACCACTTCGATGAGGCTTGGCCCCGGCTGCTGTAAGCAATCCGATAACTGGTTCGCAAACTCATCCGCCGTGGTTGCGCGTAGACCGCACACGCCCATTCCCTCGGCAATGACCGGCCAGGTCAATTCGGGATTGGTCAAATCAAACAGCGCGGCCACACGCGGCCCCGGTTCCTTGAGCCCGATATGCGCCATTTGACTATAGAGCGTGTCATAGGTGCGATTGGAAAAGATGATAGTCGTGATGTTGAGGTTCTCGCGGGCGTGCGTCCACAAAGCTTGGACCGTGTACATGGCCCCGCCGTCGCCGTGAAGGCAGACGACTGGTCGATCAGGACATGCGATGGCCGCACCAATCGATAAGGGCAACGCTTGGCCCAGCGCGCCGCCGGTAAGTTCTAGCCAGTCATGGGGTGCGGACATCGCTGTGAACTCCATCGTCGGGCCGCGCGCACTCATTCCTTCATCGCAAATGATCGCATTATCCGGTAAGTAATGTGCAATAGCTTGACCTGCGCTTTGCGTGGAAAGTTCGCCGCTTGGCCGGTCGGGCCGGTCATAAGGCGTCACTCTGGCCGCCGCTGAAACACCAAGTTCATTTGCCAACGCCTCGAGCGCGGCAATGGAATCTTGTCCGGGCTCCGACAGAACAAATTCGCGACAGCCTTCGGGCACAAAAGTCATTGGCCGCCCCGGGTAAGCAAAGAACGAGACAGGCGCTTTCGCATCAATAAGAATCAACATGTCAATTTCCGCCATGGCTTGAATGGCCCGTTCGCCAAAGCCTGGCATCGGAGTTGTCGGCACAAGTCCTGCACCCCTAGGAAAGCGCCCATTGAATGTTGCGCGATAGAGTTTTGCGCCCGTAGCTTCAGCAATTCGCCCCGCGGCAATCAATCCCCGCTTGTCGAGTGCAGATCCGGACAGCATGAGCATGGGATTACTTGATTGCTTGAGCGCTTGGGCGACGGTGCGAACATTTTGGTCTTCAACAGGAGATGGATGCTGCACGGCAACGGGGGCTGCACTCTTTGTTGCGGCGCCCCATGCACAGTCAGCGGGCACGATCAGCGTGGCCACCTGCCCTGGTGGACCATAGGACACAGCAACCGCCTCCGCAGCATCACGGGCCAGCGCGTCTGAACTCTGAGAGGTGCGCAACCAACCAGAAAACGGTATTGCGTAGCCTTCGATGTCAGACGTGAGCGGCGCATCCAACTCGCGATGATAGATCGCGTGATCACCGACAATGTTCACAATGGGCGTCTGCGCGCGAAACGCATTGTGAAGTTGAGAAATTCCATTGGCCATGCCGGGACCTAAGTGCAGCAGTGTGCACGCTGGCTTTCTGGCCATCCGGCCATAGCCGTCCGCAGCAGCAGCAGCAACGCCTTCAAACAACGTAAGAACCGGGCGCATGCCGTCTTCTTTGTTAATGGCGTGCACCATGTGCATTTCAGAAGTTCCGGGATTCGCAAAACACGTATCAACACCGGAGACAACTAGCGTTTGCAACAGACTTTGCGCGCCCGTCAATGAACCGTCTTTGATGTCTGTTGCTGCTTTAGACATGATTCAATTGGACCTATTTTTAATTCAAATCATGGCTTCAATGAGTTGCGGGCCCTGTGAAGCCATGCAACGGGAGAAGTGATTGGCAAATTCTTCGGCGGTCCCCACGCGTACGGCTTCAACGCCCAAACCCCGCGCCAGTTTGCACCAATCCAATTCTGGATCTGTAAGATCAAACATGCTGAAAGCTTTTTTGCCTGGATTCAAAAAGCCAAAACGGCCAAATTCAAATTTGAGGACTTCGTAGGACTGGTTGGAAAAAATCACAGTCGTCACGTCCAAATTTTCGCGCGCATGGGTCCATAGCGATTGGACCGTATACATGCCACTGCCGTCGGCTTCCAAACAGATAATTTTGCGATCGGGGCAAGCGACCGCAGCACCCGTAGCGAGCGGCAAGCCGTTGCCTATGGCGCCGCCTGTCAGCTGTAACCAATCGTGAGGCGCAGCATTTGCCGTGATTGGCCAGGCCGTCAAACCGGATGTAATCATTTCGTCGACCACGATGGCCTGATCGGGCATGAACTGCGCAACCACACGGCAGACTTTGTCGGCGGTCAATTTTCCTTTGGGCAGGTCCGGCTTATTCAATTCGGCAAGCGGCGCTTTGACACCTGGCGCAACTTGCTCACATAACGCTTCCAATCCCGCGATGGCATCATCGTCTGGTTCGGCTAATGTCAAAACTTCGCTGCCACTTGGAGCGTACTCGCTGGGCGTATTTGGATAAGCAAAGAATCCAACCGGCGACTTGGTGCCGACTAGAATCAACAAATCGGTTTGGGCCAATTTACCGATGGCCATTTCAGGAAAATAGGGCAATGCTTCGATGGGTACACGACCAGCGCCTCGCTGAACTCGCGCATTGAATGTGTCACAATAGAGTTGCGCGCCAACAGCCAACGCCACGCGGCCCGCAGCCTCAAGGCCCTTTTCTTCGAGCGCTTGCCCCGACATGAGAATTGCCGGGTGCTTGGCCGACTTGAGCGCGCTTGCTACCTTTGAAATTGTTGCTCGGTCGATTTGACTTCGATCAGACGCAGGTCGGGGATTTGCGACTCCACCTCCCTCGCCCCAGGCGCAATCGGACGGAACAATAAGCGTTGCAATCTGCCCCGGCGGCGATGTCGCTGCAAAGACCGCATCGACGGCATCTTGTGCCAAACCTTCAGCGGATGTTGCAGTTCTCAACCAACCTGAAAATGGCTTTGCATATCCTTCGAGATCCGCATTCAAAACTGGATCGTTTTGCTTGTGGTACGTGGCGTGGTCGCCCACTAAATTGATTAGCGGTGTATGCGCTTTCTGCGCATTGTGCAAATTAGCAATGCCATTCATAAGGCCTGGGCCGACATGAAGTAAGGTGCATGCGGGCTTGCCGGCCATACGCGCGTAACCGTCGGCAGCCCCGGTGGCAACACCTTCGAATAGCGTGAGAACCGGCCTCATCTCCTCAAATTTGTCAAAGGCGGCGACCGCGAAGACCTCCGTGGTGCCGGGATTGGTAAAGCAAGTGTCGACGCCCGCCGCGATCAGCGTTTGAATAAGTGTATCGGCAGCTGTCTTCTCAGGAATTGACATCGACGACAGTCCGCCCACGGACTTTTCCATTAATAATCCGCTCACCTACATCCAGCACCCCGCTAAGCGGAACAGTGGTCGTCATTGATTCCAACTTGGCAAGGTCGAGATCTTTGGCCAGGCGCTGCCAAGCGTTCATCCGCTTATGCTTTGGCGCCATTACCGAGTCGACGCCGGTGAGCACTACATCGCGTAGGATGAACGGCATGACCGTAGCCGGTAAATCGCCGCCACCCGCCAACCCGCACGCCGTCACCGCCCCATCGTAGGCAGTCGCAGCCAAAACGTTGGCAAGCGTGGTGCTGCCCACCGTATCGACGGCGCCCGCCCAGCGCTGTTTGCCCAGCGGCCTGCCTTTTTCCGACAACTCAGATCGATCTATGATCTCATTGGCGCCGAGGTCTTTCAGGTAGCTCGACTCGGCGACGCGTCCTGTCGAGGCGATCACCTCATAACCCAAGTGAGCAAGTAGCGCGATGGCAACACTGCCGACACCCCCCGCCGCACCGGTAACGACAACGGCGCCTTTGTCCGGTGTCACGCCTTGGCGCTCCAGCTCAAGTACGCACAGCATGGCTGTATAGCCTGCGGTACCAATCGACATGGCTTGTTGAGTTGAAATAGATGCAGGCAGGGGTATAAGCCAATCACTCTTGACACGGGCCTTTTGAGCGAAACCACCGTAGTGAGTTTCGCCAACGCCCCACCCATTGAGCACCACTCGATCGCCCGTCTTGAAGTCCGCACCATCCAAAGCCTCAACTGTACCAGCAAGATCAATTCCGGGAATCATGGGCCAATGACGGATGACCGGCGACGTACCGGTCAGTGCCAAACCATCTTTGTAATTCACAGTCGAATAGTCGACGGCGACGACAACATCACCTTCCATCAAATCGTCAGTTGAGAGTTCAACGTCATTGACGTGTTGCGGCGCGTTCTTCTCGTCACTTTCCCTTGTAACGAGAACAGCGTGAAATAAATCACCCATATGTGTACGGATCCTTCTTAATGACGTTTGAGAACATTATGGCGTAATCAGCGCTCGAAACAAGTGAGTGCCAAATCCTCATCAAAAGCCCTGTACCACTCGACAGAATTTAAATATTTGTTCTAATATTTTCTTGTGATTCTCTTGACTATCGTTCGGAGGTAATGGGGATGAAGGCAAGCTTTGTTCAGGTACAAGGAGAAAAGCAGATCGGCGTAAGGAATAGGCGCCGCACAAGCACGAGTAGGGATTAGCGTGTTCCCTGCAAATCCATCATCGGCAAAGCCGACAAAACTGGACCTCGCCAGCCGTGGTTATCATCTAACGACGGCGGAAATCTTATATCACATGCCGGATACACCATCGATGCTGCAGACTTTCATTTGGCAAGAGCTTGACCTTGCACCGAAATTTCCGGTCCTGACAAAGTTCTTAGATTTCTGGCAATCAAATCTTAGTGGTCCGCTTTACTCCGTACGCATCGCGACGACAGGCATTATATCGCCGCTAGAGCTGAAATACACTGATTTCGATTTCACGTTGCAGTAACGCCTTTGCCCTATTCAGTTTGGTCAAAGCTAATAGGCTGGCCGACCGGCTCACCTATTATATAATCTTCAAACATGACCCTCCGTCCACGGATAATCGTACCGATTGGCCAACCTGTGACTGTCTTGCCCGCAAAAGGTGTCCAGCCGCATTTGCTTGCGATCCAACGATTTTCAATAGTGCGCGTCGCGGCGAGGTCCACCAGAGTGAAGTTCGCGTCACAGCCGATCGCCAAATGCCCGCGCCCGGGCAGTCTAAACAAACGCGCGGCACCATAGGACGTGAGGTCGACGAGGCGCTCTAATGTCAACCGTCCTGCATTGACGTGATCAAGCATGATAGGTAGCAATGTTTGCACCCCGGGCATGCCGGACGGAGAGTCCGGGTAGTCCTTTTGTTTTTCCTCAAGCGTGTGTGGCGCATGATCGGTCCCGATCACGTCGACAACGCCGCTCGAAATGCCTTGCCACAAGCCAGTTTGATGCCGGGCATCACGCAAAGGAGGATTCATTTTAGCAAGCGTGCCGAGATCGTCATAGCATTCAGGTGCCGCCAACGTGAGATGCTGCGGCGTCACCTCTACGCTCGCAATGTCTTTATGCTCGGAAAGAACTTTTATCTCTTCTACCGTCGATACATGCAGGACATGGATTTGTTTCCCCGCCTCTCTTGCGAGCCGCAGCAAACGCTCCGTCGCATGCAAGGCTGTGACCTCATCGCGCCAAACGACATGGCTCGCGACATTGCCTAGCTCGGCCATGGGCAGGCGTTCGCGAAGCCGGTATTCATCCTCGGAATGAAACGCCGCTCGGCGATGAATATGACGCAAGACCTCCGCAATGCCCTCATCGCTGGCGACAAGTAGAGTCCCCGTTGATGACCCCATAAAGACTTTGACGCCGCAACAGCCGGGAATCCGTTCCAGTTCTCCCAGGTATTTGGCGTTGCCTTCCGTGGCGCCAACATAAAAGGCAAAGTCACACTGCATGCGCCCAGTCGCACGGCGCACTTTGTCCTCCAACGACTCTTGGTTGATCGTCGGCGGTTTGGTATTGGGCATTTCAAAAATGGCGGTGACACCGCCTAAGACTGCAGCTCGGCCGCCCGCCTCAAGATCTTCTTTGTGCTCCATGCCGGGTTCACGCAAATGAACTTGGGTGTCGATGACGCCAGGCAGGATGTGAAGCCCCGAAGCATCGATCTCTTCACCTGCACTGGCGCTCTGGAGATGGCCGATCCTGACGATGCGGCCGTCGCGCACACCGATATCTGCCTCAAACCGGCCATCATGATTGACAAGCGTTCCCCGGCGGATCATCAAGTCGTAGGCTGGCGCCAAGATCGTCTCCTTCGAGTGAAATATATGGCTGGCGATAACTTGCAGGATGCGAGGGAGCAGTCTACATCAAAGGCAGAATAGGTGGCGACTCGCGAAGGTGCAATTCCCATAAGTTCATCAGGTGCCGTAATTCTCGAGGATCGGGGCATGATACGCGTGGCTGGATCCGAGGTCCGCGACTTCCTTCAAGGTCTTATCACCAAAAATATGGAAAAGGTCTCGTCAAATAGGCGATCTATGCCGCACTCCTCACACCCCAAGGAAAGTTTCTGTTCGATTTTTTCGTTTGCGAGCACGATAGTAATTTCATACTTGATTGCGACAGAAAGCCTCTACCCGATTTATTGAAGCGTTTAGCGATGTACAAATTGAGAGCGGATGTTGAAGTGGCGCTTTGAAACAGCCTTAATCACCGTGCCACTGGGTTGATCCGCATTGATCGTTGGCAGGCAGCAATGAACGAGAAGGTCGCTCTTACCGCAGGCGAAGCAACGACAACAATCATGATGCCCGATTGGATAAAAAGCCAGCTGCACTAGAATTAGATCTAGCTATCTTCAATTATCAAAAGGCAACTTTCCATGCTTGATCATGTTTCACTTGGCATCAGCGATCTTGCCCGCGCCCGCGCATTTTACGAACCTGTTCTCGCAGCCATCGGCATGAAGCAAACGCTTTCCCACGAAGGCGCCCTGGCCTTCGGTGCGGATTATCCTGCCGAGTTTTGGATTCAAGCGCCGATTGACGGTGCGCCCGCGACGTGTGGCAACGGCACGCATATTTGCTTTCGCATTGACAGCAAGGATGCCGTCGATGCGTTTCACAAAACAGGTCTCAACAATGGTGGAACCTGCGCGGGCAAGCCCGGCATGAGGCCTCACTATCACCCGAATTACTATGCAGCTTTCTTGTTAGATCCTGACGGTCACAAAATTGAAGCGCTTCACTACATGGAAGACTAACACGTGACCAAGATACTAAAGCGATGTGCGCGGTCCGGCACCGATCCATTATATTAGACCTATCATGACAGGGAGTGGGGCGTCCCCGAATGGGATGGCCGCGCTAGATGCGCCGAAAAGAATAACCAATGAAAGAGTGATGATCGTGCGCATAAATTCAATCTCACTCGTGTTCATTTGCTTCAAATGTGCCCATCGTCCGACAACGGCGCGTTGAACTCGCAACCGTGATTCGCACTACCTTCAGGGATTTCTTCATTGCGTGCGAGCTCTAGTTGGACTTTCCATCAAAGGCACCGGGTTAGCTCCGTTTGTTCGACTTCAATGTGCCATCAATGTGGGAATAGTGGTGTGTTCCAAGAGATACTGCGTCACGCCGCCCAAAATTAGCTCACGGACACGGCTGTGACCATAGGCTCCCATGATGAGAAGATCCGTGCCGTCTTGGGTGGCCTGTTCCAGAATTGTAGAGCCGATACTCTTGCCCCTCGGATCGATTATGGTCTCCGCAGACGTGATTGAGTGCAAACCTAAATAGTCTCCTAGAGCATGGGTAATATCGGTTCTCACTCCCTGCTCTTCAATACTCTCCTGAACGTTGAGAATTTTGACCGATGCCGCTGCATGGAGAAACGGCAATGCGCTTCGCACCGCATTAGCCGATTCGGAACTGCCATCCCAGGCAATTGAAATCTTATGTCCGACGTCACCGACATATTCCGTACGTGGTATTATTAGCACTGGCCGTGCCGACCTCATTAGCACAGCCATCAGTACCGCTGAAATTCCTACCTGGGCTTGAGCTTCGCCGACGACGAATATAACGAGATCGGCGAGCCGGCTGCGTCGCACCGCAACTTCTATAGTGTCCCCTTCAATTTCGATGAATTTGGTGCAAACCTGTTCGGCAGTAGGCTTTCCGTCAACAATTTCGACATTAGCGTCCATGGCGGCCTGATCAAACGCCGCCATCAACGTTGTTGAGGCGGCATCTACTGCCTGATTTGCGCTGTCGACGATTTCACGCATGACGATGCCTGGCGAGGCATCCTCGAGATACGGCAAGGCTTGCGCCGGCTCAGGCCGGATGAAGAGAACTTCGCAGTAGCAGTCGAACTTTCGCGCCAGCGCCAACGCAGACGAGGGAACGCCCGCATTGCGATCGCTACCGGCAAAAGGAATTAGGATTTTCCGATACGCCATGACTTCACTCCCGAATTCTTGGACATAGTCAGCATATTTAGGCTCGATGCCGATACATTAACCTCAATCAATATCGGTTATTTGCGTTGAATACCCACATGAAATAAGTCTTGCTCCGGTCCACCAGTGGGCCACGCCAACTAAAAGCTGCATGGCCAGGTCACTCGTTCTAATGAAACGACAAATGCTAACGACAAATCAAGGCCGGGCATGGCAACGCATGCTCAGTGGCCGACGCCTCGACTTGCTGGAGCCATCTCCTTTGGATATCGGGATTGAAGATATCGCTCACGGCCTTGCGCGCTTGGCACGCTGGAACGGGCAGACGTCGGGAACGCTCCCCTTTAGTGTTGCGCAGCATTCGCTGATCGTAACTGACATTTCATCGAAGCTGGAAGCTGATTGGCCAGCTCGATGGCGCCTCGCCGCCTTACTTCATGATGCAGCGAGTGTGTGATTGGCGACCTCACCAGCCCATTCAAAGTAATCGTCGAGCTTGACTACAAAACATTTGGATTCAAACTTCAAAGCGCAATTCATATGCGCTTTGGCCTGCCCGCCTCTCTTCCAATCACAGTCGAGCGCACCATTAAACGCGCCGACAGAGCCAGCGCCCACTTGGAAGCCGTCTAACTGGCGGATTCGCCAAAGAAGAAGCCCGTCACTTTTTTAGGAAACCAAAGGGTGTTGAAAGAATAAGATTGAAACCACTGCTAGCGCACGAATGTGAATCGCGATTTATAAGGAGGTTTCAGAATCTAGCCACAGAGGCGAACCTCATGGCGCTCAAAATGACAAACGGATCCTAACGCTGATATTGTCTTCATATACATGGCAGCGCGTGTGCACATGATATAGTATTGTCGCGCACGACAGAATGCCACACGAAATGCAACAATCAACCAATCAAACTTCTTCACGTGTACAAATGCCGAGAAAGAAAACCGCTTCAAAGAGAGCACCAAAGGCGATCAAGGACCCCGCCGCTGACACATTAGTTGGTGAACATGGCGTGGTGATTGGATTGAGTGCGGTCATTGTGACCGTTCAAAATGAGCGCCCCTACGTATTGGTTGTAAGCCGTCCAGCAAGCACCGCTAGAGGCAAAATAGCCGATTACTTTGGCCTTCCCTTCGGGCCTTTTGATCCGCAGTTACATCGAACGATTGAGATCAGTTTGTGCACATGGGTCGAAGAGCAGACTTATTTGGATTTGGGCTATGTTGAGCAGCTCTATACTTTTGGCGACAGAGGCCGAGAGGGCGTCGGCGCGCCTGGAGATTCACACATCATTTCCATTGGCTACTTGGCGCTGACCAGGGGGGCTCCGAAACTCAGCGCGCCCGACAGTGTATGGCATGATTGGTATCGTTATTTTCCTTGGGAAGATTGGCGAGATGTAGAACCTAGCCTCTTGGACGAGAAAATTAAACCGGCACTTAGTCGGTGGGCAGATAGCACAAAAAGCAAGCCGGTTCGCAGCGAACGCCGGGAGCGCGCGCGCCTCTGTTTTGGGTTTAACGGCATCCCATGGGACGAAGAAAAAGTACTAGAGAGATATGAACTATTATACGAGGCGGGCCTCGTCGGGGAAGCTGCAAGAGACCTCAGGGCCCAAAGCGCCGGATCCTCTCAACTAGGCGAAAGCATGACGTCAGATCATCGACGAATTTTGGCGACCGCAATGGGGCGGTTGCGTGGAAAGCTCAAATACAGGCCTGTGGTCTTTGAACTTATGCCGCCCACATTCACGCTTCTTCAATTACAGCGCACTGTAGAGGCTATTTCAGGGGTCCGCCTACACAAGCAAAACTTTCGGCGATTGGTCGAAAAAGAGGGCCTTGTAGAAGGCACAGGCATCCTCACAGCCAAGACGGGCGGGCGGCCGGCAGAACGCTTCCGTTTCCGCCGAGAAGTCATGATGAAACGCCCTACGCCTGGTTTTCGGGTCGGTGTTGGACGCCGTTAAAGGTTTCCATGTTGCAATCTGTTTTCCAGGCCAGAGTTTGTTAACGGTGGATTGTACCAAATCGGGATGATTCTGAGTTTTTTTATTGACTTGTAATACTCAACTCTAGCATAAGTGTCGGCGCGCCCTTGCAGGGCGCTTTTGTTGACCATATATATACTCAAAGTGAGCATAATAAGGGGATAAAAGATGGCTAAAAACCGCTTCAACGGAAACGGCATCAGCCCAACGCATTTAGAATACTCGGACGACGTCGCTGACGAAACAGCGCATCTCTATGAGCACGTTGCGAGCGTCATCCCTGAGTTCGAATGGCCCGCCTACGCGCCCTACGTGAAAGCCATCAACGACCTCAAGCGCGAGCGTGGCGCTATCATTTTAGCTCACAATTACATGACGCCTGAGATTTATAATTGCGTAGCCGACATTACCGGCGACTCGCTCCAGCTTGCCAAAGAGGCTACGAAAAGCGACGCATCTGTAATCGTTCAAGCGGGCGTTCGCTTCATGGCGGAGACTTCAAAAATACTTTGTCCCGAGAAAACGGTACTGATTCCCGATACACGGGCAGGCTGCTCACTGTCTGAGTCGATTACGGCAGAAGATGTCCACCTGATTCGGCAAAAGTATCCAGGTGTACCGGTTGTAAGCTACGTCAATACATCCGCTGAAGTTAAGGCGGAAAGCGATATTTGCTGCACGTCTTCCAATGCCGCTCAAATTGTCGATTCGCTGGGTGTCGATCGCGTCATTCTGTTACCAGATGAATATTTGGCAAAAAATGTCGCTACTATGACTGATGTCGAGATTATCACGTGGCATGGCCGCTGCATCGTCCACGAACAGTTCACAGTCGAAGATATCGAGGAACTGCGTGACGCTCATCCGGGCATTATGGTGCTTGCCCATCCGGAATGCCCGCCCGATGTTATGGCAGTTGCCGACTTCGCAGGATCAACGGCCGACATGAGCAACTATGTGAAGGAGGAACAGCCGCACAATGTTGTCCTTATCACCGAGTGCTCCATGAGCGACAACGTGGCGGTTGAAAACCCAGACGTGGAGTTTTTCCGCCCCTGTAATCTGTGCCCGCACATGAAGCGGATTACGCTCGAGAACATATTGTACAGTCTGCAAACCATGACTTTTGAAGTGCAGGTTGACCCGATCGTTGCTGAACGCGCCCGGATGGCGGTGCAGCGGATGGTTGATGTGCCAGTGCAGAAGATCAGAGGCCCCAAGTATTTGCCCAATCAACCGGCTGCTGAAGTTACCCTCGCCGTTGCTTAACCAGAACTTTGTTCAATAGTGGGCGGCGAGCAAAACGGGATCAAATGGCGCAGCGCAGCAATCCTCTACCGGTCATCTCCGATTTTATTGTCAACGCCGCGCTTTCTGACGCGTTTAGAGAGGATCTGGGCGATGCTGGCGACATCACGAGCCTTACGGTCGTCCCAAAAGAGGTGTGCACGACAGTCGATCTTGTGGTCAGGCAGGATGGTTGCATCGCGGGGCTTGAGGTGGCTTGCGCAGCTTTTCAATTCCTTGATCCAGCAATTGAATATTCCAATCACGTTCACGACGGTGAGAAAGTTGCCGCCGGGCAGAGCCTGGTGCACATAGGCGGGAACGCGCGCGCGATCTTGTCGGCCGAACGCGTTGCTCTCAACTTTCTTGGCCACATGTCGGGTATCGCAACGGCAACGCGGACGATCGTTGAAGCGATCGAAGGGAGCAACGCAAAAGTTTGCTGCACCAGAAAGACAACGCCTGGATTGCGAATATTCGAAAAATATGCCGTGCGCGCCGGCGGCGGTGTCAATCATCGCTTCGGTCTATACGACGGTATTCTAATTAAGGATAATCACATCGCGATCGCCGGCGGGATCAAACAAGCACTCCATTCTGCGCGCTTGGCGGGCGGGCATATGACGAAGATTGAAATCGAGATCGATACGCTGACGCAACTTGATCAAGCGCTGGAAATAGGCGTTGATGCAGTGTTGTTGGACAATATGTCAACGCAGGACTTATCGGAAGCCCTCAAACGCATTGACGGGCACGCGCTTGCGGAAGCATCGGGCGGTATAACGGCCGAAACGGCAGCTGCTGTTGCCGCAACGGGAGTTGATTTGATTTCGGTTGGATGGCTCACACATAGCTCACCCTGCTTGGACGTAGCGTTGGATTTTAGATCCTAAGAGCTCGTAGCAGCCAAAAAGGCATGGTCCGCCGAAACGACTCACTCACTTCAAGATAGCATATAGAATTAGGCGCAATTCTAGCCGGCAGTGCGATAGAAAATGTGCCGGCCGATTTGCACAGTACGGATCAATTGAGAGGCCCACTTCGGGTCCACATAGTCCGCATGATAGTGGGTTGCATCACGCGTCACGTTGGGCACAACTCCGAGCATGACTTGATGAGCCAATTTTTCTACGGCATGCCATGCGCGAGATTCAACCACCTTTTTAGTGGCCCCATTGCACGCAAATGAGAACTGGCAACCGTTATGTCGTGAAGCGCCTTGATAGACAACTTCACAAATTATGTTGGGATAGCGACTACTGCTCACGCGGTTCAGCACCACATCGGCAACGGCCAGCTGACCTGAAAAATTTTCGCTGCGCGCTTCATAGTAAATGGCTTCAGTAAGACACTTGATCTGATCATCAAAAACAGCCGCTTCGGTGCGCAAGGTTGCACGCATTGATAGATCTAAATTTTTGTGTTTCCAACCTGCAATGGCCGAAAGACTTGCCAAAGTGGATTCAACGTCGGTGCGATTCTTTGCCATTGCAAAATGGGCCACATCATCGCTCAAGAAAGACAACACTGCTTTTGGAGCGGACACAAGGCTCAAAATCAAACACAGGGTAAATGCTGTAATCAGAACAACAGACAAGCTGCGTCGAGGCATCGATGCATAGAAAAAATTTGTAAACAAATTTCCCATCCGCTTTGTTCTTTCGGATACCAATTAACGACGTTTGCAACACCTTGCGGGTTTCCGGGTCATTAGCCATGTGCAAATCATCAGCCTGCCCTTCCCCCACCAACCAAACTTCTGCGGTTCACGCGGACGATCTAATTCAAATTTGGAAATAATTTAAGTCGCTCGGTTAACGAAACCGTGGCGTTTATTTAACGAATACGTCCGGAACACAAACTGATCTTTCCTAGAACTGTGGCTACTTTCGGTCAAACTCGAAGCGCGCCAATTAATGATGCCGCGGTATTCTCAATGGAGCTGGTATGCCTCATAGCTGCGACATTCCGTCGTCGAGTACGTCGCGGGAACAAAGCCAGTGGACTATCCCATTTAGCGATTCGAAAATCAACATTCTTCCGAATCACCGAATCGCAACTTATTGAGACAAGAATACGCTTAGCAGGGACAAACCGAGTTAACCAACCTGCTCTCGTAGCACGGCCTGCGCCGCTGCCAGTCGAGCAATCGGTACGCGGTACGGAGAACACGAGACATAATCGAGTCCGACACTGTGGCAAAACTCCACTGACTTCGGATCTCCTCCGTGCTCACCACAAATGCCGAGTTTTATATTGGGCCGAGTGCGACGACCTCGCTCGATGGCAATTTTTATTAGCTCGCCGACGCCTGTGTGGTCCAAACTGACGAAGGGGTCTTCGGCGAGAATTCCTTGGCGCACGTAGTCGCCCAAGAATTGGGTTGAATCGTCACGGCTTATTCCGAATACCGTTTGGGTGAGATCGTTTGTCCCAAAACTAAAAAATTCTGCATACTGAGCAATATTACTTGCTTGTAGAGCGGCCCTGGGAAGTTCAATCATGGTTCCGATTAGAATATCAAGCTTACAACCTCTCTCCTCTTCGACATGACTAATGACGTTGAGGACAAGCTGTCTCAAGACTTCGAGCTCTTTTTCGATAGCCACCAGAGGCACCATAATTTCCGGCTTTGATTTAACACCGGTTCTCGCCTCCACTTCAACCACCGCCTCTACAATTGCGCGCGTCTGCATTTCATAGATTTCCGGGTAAGTAATACCCAACCTGCAGCCGCGATGGCCCAACATGGGGTTGAACTCGTAAAGCTGACTACTGCGGCGCCGGACGCGATCCGGATCCATCCCCGAAATCCGGGCAACGTCCGCGATCCCCTCCTCGGTCTTGGGTAAGAACTCATGTAAAGGCGGATCGAGCAGCCTTATCGTGACCGGAAATCCGGACATGATTTCGAATAGTTCGATAAAATCACGCCGCTGCATGGGAAGAATCTTCTCCAGAGCCGCAATACGGCCTTCCTGTTCTTCGGCCAATATCATTTCCCGGACGGTAGAAATGCGCTCCGTATCGAAAAACATATGCTCGGTACGGCAAAGTCCGACGCCCTCCGCTCCGAAATCGCGCGCCACCTTTACGTCCGCCGGTGTTTCGGCATTGGTGCGTACCTTCAAACAACGAGCCGCGTCCGCCCACTCCATTATAAGAGCAAAATCACCGGATAATTCCGGTTGGACAGTTGGGATCTCTCCCAAAATAACTTCGCCGGTCGTGCCATCGACGGTAATAACATCGCCTTTTTTGATATCGACTTTGCCAACTGTGAAAAGATTCTTTTCTTGATTGATGTGCAGAGCTCCGGCGCCTGATACGCAAGGGCGGCCCATGCCACGTGCGACGACCGCCGCATGGCTAGTCATCCCACCGCGGCCTGTCAAAATTGCTTGCGCCGCATGCATTCCGTGTATGTCTTCCGGACTCGTTTCCGTGCGCACAAGTATAACTTTAGTTCCATCTACGCTCACGGATTCGGCCTCGTCGGCGGTAAAAACCACCTGCCCGCTGGCAGCCCCTGGAGAAGCGGGCAAGCCTTTGGCAATGACGTTTCGCTCAGCGGTAGGATCGAGTGAAGGATGCAACAACTGATCGAACGCCTCCGGATCTAATCTTAATAAAGCATCATTCGGGGCAATAAGTTTTTCACTCACCATATCGACGGCAATCTTAAGGGCAGCCTTTGCCGTTCTTTTGCCGCTTCGCGTTTGCAGCATCCAGAGCTTACCCTTTTCGACCGTAAACTCGATGTCCTGCATGTCTCGATAGTGAGTCTCGAGAACATTGAATACCTCTACGAGCTCTTTGAAGACGATGGGCATTGCCTCTTCCATCGAGGGTCGGTCAGTGCCCATCTCGACGCGCGCCTCTTTTGTCAAAGGTTGAGGCGTGCGAATGCCGGCAACTACGTCTTCGCCTTGAGCATTAATTAAGTATTCGCCGTAGAATTCCTTATTACCGGTCGAAGGATTGCGCGTGAAGGCCACACCAGTTGCACTGGCTTCACCCATATTGCCGAAAACCATGGCCTGAATGTTGACGGCCGTGCCCCAATCCTCAGGGATACCGTGAAGCCGTCGGTAAGTTTTAGCTCTGGTATTTTTCCATGAACCGAACACGGCACCGACCGCTCCCCACAATTGGTCGAATACGTCCTGCGGAAAAGAATGCCCGAGTTCCGCCTCGACGCGCTGCTTGTATGCCACAATAATTTCACGCCAATCGGAAGCTGTTAGCTCAGTGTCAAGCACGTAGTCATTTTCGTCCTTGAATTCAGCCAATATGGCTTCAAAGAAATCGTGGCTAACTCCCAATACAACATCTGAATAAATTTGGATAAAGCGCCGATAAGAATCGTAGGCAAACCTCTCATCGCCCGAACTATTTACCAATCCCTCAATGGTCTCATCATTAAGACCCAAGTTGAGCACGGTATCCATCATGCCGGGCATTGAGGTACGCGATCCGGAGCGAACGGATACGAGTAACGGGTTAGTGGGATTGCCGAATTGACGTCCTACAAGACCCTCTACTTGTCCGAGTGCGGCGCAAACCTGATCTTGAAGTTCATTCGGATACTGATGATTATTATCAAAGAATGCTGCGCAAACATCGGTTGTAATCGTAAAGCCGGGAGGTACGGGTAAATCAAGGCTACTCATTTCGGCAAGGTTGGCGCCCTTTCCGCCAAGCAATTCTCGCATTGCAGCACTACCCTCAGCTTGGCCTGCACCAAAGCAGTAGACCATGGCCGATGTCACATCATCTTGCACGACACTCTCCAACATCCATCTTCAGCCTTCGATCAGTGAAAAGTCGGCCACTGTCTCAAGCGCTGACCTGATTTGGGACAGTAACAAGAGCCGATTTCGCCGCACGTCGTGGTCCTCCGTATTCACCGTCACATGGTCAAAAAAGGCATCGATCGTGCCTCGCAAGCCTGCCATTTCAGCCATGGCGCCGGTAAAATCTTCAGCCGCAGCCATACTTTGCGCTTTAGGTACGGCGGCGCCAATTGCCTCATGCAATGCGCGTTCCTCGTCTAATTGAAATTTTGAAGGCTCGGCCTGCCCACGATAGTCCGCTTTGTCTTTTTTTTCTTCAATCTTGAGAATGTTCGAGGCACGCTTGTAGGCGGTCAGAAGATTTGAACCGTCCTCACTGTCAAGAAATAATCCCAATGCTTTAACACGCTCCACGATTAAGACCAGATCGTCTTGACCAGACAGCGCAAACACCGCGTCAATCAAATCGTGACGAGTGCCGCGATCGCGCAGATAAACTTTGAGCCGATCCGCAAAGAAAGACAGGAGGTCCAAAAGAATATTGTTCACTTTCTGTTTGCTGCCCGGCCAAGAAGTAGAAACAACTGCTCGCGGCGCACGATCAATCACCTTTAAGCCAGACTTCTTTTTGGGCCCATCTGTATTTGAGGGTCTGTTCGCTCCGGGCGGATTCAGCTTTTCTGTTTTGACAAACAAAGGAACAAGATTTAGGCGAAGTTGGTTTTCGAGAACCATTCTTATGATTCCGAGTGCCGCGCGCCTAAGCGCATAGGGATCTTTTGAGCCCGTCGGTTTTTCGTCGATCAACCAGAACGACACCAACGTATCCAATCGGTCTGCAAGGCCAACGGCCAAACTTACAGGTGCCGCCGGACATGTGTCAGACGCCCCCGCGGGTGCGTAATGCTCTTGAATGGCCGTTGCGACGTCAGGAGCCTCGCCTTGCGCCTCAGCATAGTAACGCCCCATGACCCCCTGCAGATCAGCAAACTCACCGACCATTTCAGTCGTTAGATCGGCCTTGGCTAATTTGGCAGCAACTTTAAAAGAAACAACCTTTGGCGGCTTCGCTTTTGGAGCAGCCTTTGCAATCATTGTTGCTGCTGCTTCTGCTGCCTCTCTACGTCTATACT
>PVBE012984918.1_pt1 | contig 20871 bp, 17 predicted proteins | sample 1631181 | NCBI WGS metagenome assembly PVBE01 (sample SAMN08397723, study PRJNA350692) | Marine metagenome, whole genome shotgun sequencing project. | isolation source: water | place: Pacific Ocean | collected 2012-04 | reverse complement strand
CTGATCAGGTAGCCGCGAACGACGTCACGCTTACTGCCTCGATACTGCCAACCAATCAATTTGGCTACTTCCTGACCTCCCAGACCGCTGGCTTCATCGCCAACCCCGGGGGCGCCCAGGGCAACCTCTGCCTGGGCGGCACGATGGGGCGCTACTCGGCCTTCCTGCAGAACTCCGGTAGTGCGGGCTCCTTCCAGTTGACGATTGACCTGACCAACATGCCGCCCCCAGCCCAATCCAGCGTCCTGCCCGGGGACACCTGGAACTATGTGGCTTGGTTCCGCGACAAGAACCCGACCAACACGAGTAACTTCACGGACGGCCTGTCAATCTTGTTCCTCTAGGTGTGCCGAGGGGCCTGGGATAATGGACCCCAGGCACTTGACGTGCTCGCAGGAGTGCGTTGACCTCGCAGCATGGAGTTACAGCCCTCATCTGAACCACCGGTGCTTCGCATTGCAGCGTGGTCGGGCCCCCGCAATGTGTCCACCGCTCTCATGCGGTCCTTTGATTCGCGCTCGGATACGCAGGTGTGCGACGAACCCCTCTATGCGCACTACCTGAAGGCGACCGGCTTGCCCCACCCCATGGCTGAGCAGATCCAGGCGGAGCATGAGTGTGATCTGGGCAAAGTCGTGCGCTGGCTCACAGAGTCCGCGGAAGGAGGCGCGCGAGTCTTCTACCAAAAGCACATGGCTCACCACCTGCTCGACGACATGCCCCGGGGCTGGATCGCCAGCCTCAAGAACATCTTCCTGATCCGCAAGCCAAGGGCCATGCTCCCCTCCCTGCTCAAGATCATCCCGGGATCTGGCCTCATGGATACCGGCCTCCCGCAGCAGGTGGAGCTCTTCGACCAGGAGGCTCAGCGCACGGGCTCCCCCCCTCCAGTGATTGACTCTGCCGATCTCCTGCGCAACCCGCGAGCCATCCTTGGTGCCCTTTGCGAGGCCCTGGAGCTCGAGTTCAACGAGGCCATGCTGAGCTGGCCCCGGGGCCTGCGCTCCACGGATGGATGCTGGGCTGAGGCCTGGTATGGCAATGCCCTGGATTCCACCGGCTTCGCCCCATACAGACCAAGCACAGCAACCCTACCGGACGATCAGCTCGACCTTCTGGGGCAGTGTGAAGAACTCTATGAGCTTCTGGCTCCCCACCGACTACGATCTCAAGCATGAAGCAGTCCTTCAACGAAGCCAATCGCAACCTACAGATCTGGGTGGGCGGAGGCCTCCTCCACCGGGACGAGGCCAAGGTCAGCGTTTTTGATTCCCTCGTCCAGGGTGGAGATGGCTGCTGGGAGGGCCTGCGGCTCTATGACGGCAGGATATTCAAGCTGGATCAGCACCTGCAGCGCCTACGCCACTCCGCATTGGCCCTCGCCTTTGCGGAGATTCCCGACAACACCCAGATCCTTGACGCCATCCGCCAGACCCTCGAGGCCAACCAGATGCGGGATGGGGTTCACATCCGCTTGACTCTGTCGCGGGGAACCAAGATCACCTCGGGCATGGACCCCCGACTCAACCAGGCGGGCCCGACCCTGATCGTCCTTGCGGAACACAAAGCCCCGGTCTACGACAAGACAGGCCTGAGCCTGGTGAGCTCCTCTCTGCGTCGCTTCCCTGCCGACTGCCTCGACCCCAAGATCCACCACAACAACCTCTTGCAGTCCATCCTGGCCAAGGTCGAGGCCAACGCCTCGGGCGCAGATGATGCGCTGATGCTCGACATCAATGGTTTTGTGGCCGAGACCAACGCTACGCACATCTTTGGCGTCAGCGAAGGAAAGCTGTTCACCCCAACCACCCGCGCCTGTCCTGAGGGCGTCACGCGCGCAACGGTGCTGGAAATCTGCGCGAGTGAGGGGATTGAGGCCGAGGTGCGCTCCGTCTCACAAGCCGAGCTGTACAGGGCCGACGAGGTCTTCTGTACGGGCACGATGGGCGAGCTGGCGTCGGTAGCCAACATCGACGGGCGGCCGATAGGGTCGACAACGCCCGGCCCGCTGAGCACCCGGCTCAGCGAGCTGTACGCCGCTCGCACGGCAAGTGAAGGCACACAGATCGTGACCTAGGGGCCTAGGGCTCGACAGAGCCCACCATCAGCTGCGTGACGAGGGAGGCAAACCGCGAAGCGTCCACCACCGGCGACCCCTCGGCGATGAGAGCCTGCCCGTGGAGCAGCTCGGCGAACTCCACCAGGCGCGGACTCTTGGGGTCTGTCGCGTGCAGGCTTCGTAGCCCAGCCACCAGGGAATGCTCCGGGTTGATCTCCAAGGCGCGCTTGGTCACGGGAACCTCACGACCATTGCTGCGCAACATGCGCTCCAGGTGAGCGCTCATCCCGTGCTCCTCCCCAACCAGGACGGCCACGCTGTCCTTGAGGCGACCGGTGAAGCGCACCTCACTGACGTGCTCATCCAGTGCCTTGTGGAGGGCCTCAAGCAGGTCCTTACTCTCCTCCTGCTTGGCCTCCCGCTCGGCCTTATCCTCATCCGCTTCCTGGGTTGCTCCACGATCTACAGCCCGAAGGGGCTTGCCGTCGAACTCGGTCAGACGCTGCAGCATCCATTCGTCCACAGGGTCCGTCAGGAGCAACACCTCCTCCCCACGCGCCTTGAGCGCTTCGAGGTGAGGGGAAGCCTCCAGGGTCTTGCGGTCCGGACCACAGATCACGTGAATGGCGTCCTGGTCCTTGCCCATCCTCTCCACATACTCGGCCAGTGTGGTCCAGCCATCCGAGCGGCTGGTTTGAAACAGGCAGAGCTTGGAGACGCGAGCCCCGTCGTCGTCGCCGAAGTAGATCCCCTCCTTGATCAATGCCCCAAACGCCACCCAGAAGCCCTCGTACTCGCCGCGCTCACTGGAGAGCATTGCGTCCAGGGTATCCAGCACCTTCTTGACCAGACGCTTGCGGATACGACCCACCTTCGGATTGTCCTGCACCAGTTCACGGCTCACGTTCAGGGGCAGGTCCGCAGACTCCACCACGCCGCGCACGAACCGCAGCCAGGGCGGAAGCAACTCCTCGCACTCCCGCATGATGAGCACACGTCGCACATAGAGGCTGACCCGCGAGGCCTTGCTCTCCGCCTCAAAGAGGTCCATGGGACGCTCCTTCGGCAGGTACAGGAGCGCGGTGTATTCGTGGGATCCTTCTGCACGGAAGTGGATCGTGCGTAGGGGCTCGTTCCAATCGTGGGTCAGGTGCTGATAGAAGTCCTTGTACTCCCCTGGCTCGATCTCTTCCTTGGGCCGGGACCAGAGGGGCTGCATGGAGTTCAAGGTCTGGGTCTCCACGACCGTCTCGGTCTCGCCTTCAATATCTTCCCCCTCCTCGTCCTTCTTGGGTTGGGTACGTTCCACCTCCATCTGGATGGGATACTCCACGAAGTCGGAGTAGCGCTTGACGATTTCCCGCAGGGTCCACTCCTGACAGAAATCCTTCTCACCTTCAGCTACATCCTTGAGCCTTAGTTGAATGACCGTACCCCGAGCAGCGCCCTGTGCCGGCTCAATGCTGTACTCGCCCAGCCCCGTCGAGGACCATCGCCAGCCTTCCTCCGAACCGGCCTTCCTGGAGACCACGTTCACCTCATCTGCCACCATGAAGGCGCTGTAGAAACCCACTCCGAATTGCCCGATCAGATCCGGCGCGGCCTCAGCATCCCCGTCCTGGGTGGCTTCCAGGAAGCGTCGGGTTCCCGAACTCGCAATGCGGCCAAGGTTCTCCATCAACTCCTCGCGGTCCATGCCAATGCCGTTATCCGCCAACGTCAGAGTCTTGCTGTCAGCATCGACGTCCAGCACGATGCCAAGGCTCTCGCCCTCTGGCATCAGGTCTGATTGGGTCAGGGACTCAAAGCGCAGCTTGTCCAGTGCATCGCTGGCATTGGAGATCAGCTCCCGCAGGAAGATCTCGCGCTGAGAATAGAGGGAGTGGACGACAAGAGAGAGGACCTGCTGGACCTCGGCCTCAAAGCTCTTTGTTTCGGTCTGGGTTGTCATGGATATCGATCTATGGAAAGGGGCGAATTCTGGCGCAAACATTCTCTCCGTGGAGGAGCACGCCGCAAGCCCCCGCGCGGCCCGATCTGCTCAATCTCCGGGAACTTCTTTCCCCGTAACCCCCGTCCAAGGGCCCCGGGGGCAGGCCCGCCGATCCACCCGGCCCATTCCACCGATCCGAGCTAGGCTGAGGTGGGTCCGCCCAAGCCATTCTCATGATCAAGATACTCTCCTATCAGCGTGCCTACGCACGAGCAGTCCAAGCGGGGCTCCCCACCGGGGCCGCGATTCTCGCCCTGGGACTGCTCCTACCCGCGCGCAGTGAGGGCTTCATGGTTTTCGGGGACCGATTGGATCTCACCCAGAGGGACTTCCGCATCTGGAACAACTTCTCGGACCCCGAGGCCAACTCCAACCTGACCCCCGATCCGGACTTCCCGGGAGCGACCGGGGCGGAGCTGGCTATCTGGAAGGGCGTGGCCGAGTGGGGCTCACAACCCCATGGGTCGGGACGCACCGACCCCACCCAAGAGGAGCTCGGTTCAGGCGGGTCCAATTTCGATGCCTTTTACTCGGGGTTGGCCACAGTGCAGGGCAAAACCAACGCAAACATCATCTCCCAGATCCCGGGTTCCATGTTCATCAAGGCCTATACGGAGATCCCCATCCGTGATGGCTGGCGAATTCGTTTCTACGAGGACCCTTGGGTCTGGAACGACGCCCCCGACGGAGCTCTTGTTGGAGGATCGGACGCCTGGGATCTTCAGGGGGTTGCCTGCCACGAGTACGGTCATGCCCTCGGCTTGGATCACAGCACCGTACCCGGCGCGACGATGCATGGCTCCTCACCGCCTGATGGCGGTGTAGGCATGCGCTCCATCGAGGCCGACGATATCGCAGGAGTTCAGTCCATCTATGGCATACGCTCCGCCACCAAGGTGCATATCCAGAACTATGAGCTCATCCCCGGAGGCATCCGCATCCGAGGCAGCGGTTTTCACCCGACGAACAACCAGATCTGGTTCACCCATTCTTCGCCCACAACGGGCTCAGATGGAACGCCCGTGCGCGTCATGGGCGTCCCCTCCGGCGGTGGAGGCACACGCATCTTTGTAACCCCACCCTCCCTGGCTGGTCAGGGCGACCTGATGGTCCGCCGACCGGGACGAGATCCGGAGGACCTCTCCAATGCCTTCCCCTTTGATCCCAACTCGCCCCTCCTGAGCGCGCCTCTGAGCTATGGCTCTGGCAAGGTGGGCAGTACGGGCCTCCAAGCAAGCCTGAGCTGGGACAGCCTGCCCAGCCAGACGGCGGGAAGCTTCCGACTGTCCTGCCTTACCGGAATAGCCGGCGGGGTCCCGGCCATCCTGTTCAGCGGCCCGCATCGTGCAAACCTACCAGCACTCGGCGGCACATTGCTCGTCGCCCGCCCCCTGGCACGTGAGCAGGTACTGCAGTTGGATTTCTTTGGCTCGGCCACCATGTCGGTACCCGTGCCCGCGGGGATGGTTGGCCTTACCCGCTACTACCAGCTCTGGTTCAAGGACGCCGGGTCCAGTTTCGGGTCAGGGTTGACCAACGCAGTACAGGTGACCTTCCTGCCCTAGTGTCTCGGCAACGGCCGCCGAACTACTTTGGGGGAGCCGCCTTGGAGGCCTTGGCGGGAGTATTGCTGAATACCGCCTCGAGTCGGCCCGAGAGCTGAACGGTCTCCGAATAGGTGCCCCCCAAACCGGTAACCTCTATCTCTGTGCGGAATAGTTCCCGACCGCCAAAGCGGAAGGACTTCATACGGCCCGCATTCAGGTCCCAGAGCAGGGTACCCGTACCCGTAAGCTCCAAGAGCTGCTTCCCTGAAGTGCTGTCGATCCCCACCTCCTCCTCACGCTTGAGGCGATTCGCCCGGGAGAACTCGGTGATATCCGCCAGGAAACGCACATCCTCCACAGTAACGTCCACCTGGGCCACATCCTCCGTGACGGCGACAAGGCGCGCGGTCACCGTCCCGCTCACTCTCCCACGGATGCAATGAAAGAGACTGCCGGCGACGCCCATTTGTAGCGTGCGGGTCAGGACACGGTCCGTCCCTTTCCGCGTCTGGTACTGGGGTGCGCCACTCGGGGCCAACACACTGCGAAGCAGGAGGGGGTCGATGGTCCACTTCTGGTTCAGCGCCACTGGACCAGGGGGCAATAAAACAACGCAGGGCAGATCGGCCGGCATCTTGGCCAACCAGGCCTCGCGCGCCTCGGAGCCTTCGTAGTAGCGCCCGTAGACCTGCTCTGCGGGCGCCCATGTGTAGACCATTCGCAGGGACTCAACCCCCCCATCCAGAGCGATCGCATTGGCAGACGCCCCCTCCTGCAGGTGGTCCTGATTGGCGGATACCTTGCTCTCCAGAATCTCGCGGCGGAAGCGCTGAACGCGCCCCGCATCCACGGCATCAAACCGGTCGACGAATCGCATTCGGTTGTCCGTCGAGAGACGCGTGCGTACCTGGACCTGCTGCGGCGGTTGGTCACCCTCTTGCCGGACAAGTGAGTCGAGACCAAGCAGGTGCTTTGCTTGGAAATCCCGATGCCAGGCTTCACCGGCCACGGGCTTCGGCGAAAGGTCAAAGGTCTCCGGAGCCTCTTGGCCAGGACAGTCCTGGGATCCACCGAAGATGAAACCTCCCAGAATCAGAAAGCGGATGCAGCGTGTCATGGAAGGGCTCATAGATCTTTGGTTCCGCGGGTGTAAGTGCCGCTCAATTCTGCGTCAGGCCGTCCGTCCTTGTCCCAAGCCAGCCACTTGCCGTGCCACTTGCCATCCAAGATGGAGCCTTGGGCCTTCTTTTGGCCACTGGGCCACCAGCGGGTCCACGCCCCCTGCGCGACACCAGCGACGAAGCCGCCATCGAATTTCTTTCCGCCGGTGGGATAGTAGCCCTCCCATTGACCGGATTGCTCATCATCCTTGTAGTCACCCCGAGCCTCATCTGAGCCATCCTGCGTATAGAAGCGCCAGAGCCCATTGCGCTCATCGGCAGTGCAGGGGCCCGTTGCCCGGACCTTGCCGTTGGCGTGGTACTCCACCCACACTCCGGTCTTGCGTCCATTGGCGTAGGCCCCTTCTTCTTGCAGGCTGCGCCGCATAGGAACGGGCGAACCCGGTTCACGCTCCGCGTCAGTGTCAGGAAGCTCTCGGTAGATGGAGGCCGGCCCGGTCTGCTGCCCGGCAACCCAGGTCAGGATGGACTTGCACTTGCCGGACTTGAAGAAGCGCTCCTGCTCGCCATGCAAGCGCCCCCGAGACCAGTTCGCCTTCGAGATCAACTCACCCCCAAGACCATACATGCTGAACAACCCGTGGCGCTGGTCATTCAGAAACACGCCCGCCATCCGTTTGATGCCATCTGGACGCCAGAAAGTCCAATCCCCTTCCCTGAGGTAGTCCTTGAAGCTGCCACGGTAAGCCAACTCACCGGTGGGATGCCAGGCAGTCCACTCCCCCACACGGCGTCCGGCTTGAATACGGCCCATGCGGGCCTTGGAGCCGTCTACATGGAAGAGAGTGACTACCTCCCCTCCTTCGTCGTCCTGCGCCATGGGGCAAGCCTCGGCAGGCCGTGAAGGCCCCAGAACTGCGACTGTGGCGACGAGCAAGAGAGACATCCAGGGCGCAGAAATAAAGACAGAGGAGTGCATGGTTAAGACTCAATCGGGGTGAGAGTCGGCCGGAATGGGGTCATCGGGAATCTTCTGGTCATCCTTGTAGCTCCCACTCCATACCAGATTGGGCGATCCGTCGGGCCGTTGATAGATCCAGTTTCCTTCGCGCTTGCCGTCCAGGAGCGACCCTCTCGACTGCAAGACTCCGTCGGGGTACCAGGATTCGCTCAGGCCGTCGAGGATCCCACGGCGATGCTCCACAGAGGAGATTTTCTGTCCCTCAGCCACAAAAGTGGCCTCCACCCCCTCCTTGAACCCATCCTGAAATTCACAGGAAGTCGCGAGCTGACCATTGGGGTGGAAGGTCTCCCACAAGCCGCTACGTCGGCCCCTGTCGAGCGAGCCCTTGGCCTGAACGACGTCTGAGCCGAGGTGATAACGAATCGTGGGCCCATGCAGGACACCGGCCTCATAGGTCTCGTCCAATACCGGGAAGCTGAGTCCCGGAGAATTGGCGTCTCGTGGATCCTCACCCTCAGCTCGCACCCACGTGCGACGCGCCCCATGCAAGAGGCCCGCCTCGAAGTGCTCCTCCTGGGAGAGCACGCCGCCAGCGAGATACTCCTTCCATACCCCCTGGGGGACACCTGCGGAGTACTGATACTCGTACTGTAGGTCTCCACCCTTGTGGTATTGACGGTAGGTCCCATCGCGCTGACCGTCGACGCTTACGCCATCCCAACGTAGAAGGCCCGAAGGAAACCAGCAGCGGAAGACACCTTGCTGCACGCCATCGCGCCAGTATTGCATGCTCTTCAGCGTCCCATTGGGGAAGTAGAGCCACTCGGGACCATGAAGGGACTCGTGTACAGGGGGGCCTGGAAAGTAGTAGGCGACGCGCCGCACCGCACCATCGGGAAAGCTGGCCGTGACGCGGACGATCTCGGCCCCCTCGAAGAAATCCTGCTCCCCCCAGGCTTCGGGGCGCGAACGGTCCAGCACCTCCGGGGCGGGGTTCTCCACGACCACCTCCTGCGAGCTCACCTCGGCAATATCGGGTTCAGCAGACTCAGGCTCATGCCCAGCACTCTGCCCGCACGAACCCAGGAGGCCACAGATTCCAACAACCAAGGGCAATGTCCACGACCGCGGGCACAGCAAGCGAGGGGTCGACCCAGGGATGGCACGGTATCTGGACATGAGGGAACTCTACGGACGCCAAGGCCCACAGGTTGGGATTCTCTCGCCTTCCATGCCAGCCTGCATCAAAATCTACAGGACGATGGCCGGGGTTGCCCCCCCTTTCGGCAGGACACCCCCCGGGTTGGGGTGGCCCAGCGAGCCGCGTCCGGGTTGGACAACCCGGAGGCGGTTCTCCCCGTTCCGACATCGAATGATGGTCGCGGCCCGCCGAGCATCGTTCAGACGGGTTGTGGAGGCAACTTGTTCCGTCTACCCCTCAGACCACCTCAGAGGGGCCCTAGGGGCAACTGGCCCTGCCTCATGCCCCCCCCGCCCCCTGACTCCATGCCCAGCAGGCCCGCCAGCTCACGGACCGTAGCCGGTCCATGCCCAGCGTAGTGATTGTTGGCATAGGCAAAGTGCTCCCCTGGGCCAGCTACGACGGGTCTCAGGAAATCAGCCCAGCGCACAAGCTCCGGCCCCTTGTCCAGTACGAGGTGGGAGAAGGTCCTTGTCAGAGCGTCTGTCGCCTTCCGATCCCCAATCAAGCGGGTATAGGTGAAGTCTGCCGTTCTGAGCTCAAGGCCGTCGGGCCACTCCCAGGGGTGCGGCATGTACGGAAGGTCGGCCCAGACCCAGGCCGCCCGATGCTCCCTCAGCATCTCAAGCATGGGTTCGTCCACCCATTGGCGATTGCGAATCTCCACCGCATAACGATAGTCACCTGGCAGCCCGGTCAGAAAATGGTCCAGCCGCTCCAAGAACGGCCCTCTTTCAGCAAACGCAGAACGGTTGAAGTAGGGGAACTGAATGAGCAGCGGCCCCAACTTGGCCCCCATGAGCTGCATGCGCTCGAGAAAGAGGTCACAGCTGGCACGTGCCTCAGGGCCATCCATGATTGCCGCAGGATCAGGGCTGGGGCCGGCACCCGCGTGGACGATGGCACGCGGAAACTTGGCGCACATGGTGAACCCGTTGGGCGTTCGCTCCTCCCAGCCCCGTACCGCCTGGGCGCTTGGAACGCGATAGTAGGTATTGTCAGCCTCCACAGCGCCGAAGTGCGAAGCGTAGTGCTCCAGGAATCTTCGGGGCGGTGTCCCACGCGGATAGAACGTCCCCACCCAGCCCTTCTCCCCCCAGCTGGATGTCCCCAACCTCAGGCCCACGAGAAGCTACTCCCCGCGGTGATTCGCATGGCCCTCTGAAAAACCCCCGGATACACCGCTAGGGCCCCTGGAACACCACAGGCTTGGCAAGGACAGGCATCCTTCGATGCTAAGGCACCCGGGAGGGTCGCGGTACAGGATCTCCGGCCGCGTTGGGAGGGCGCCAGCCGCGCACTCAAGTCCCCCCGGACCTTCTGGCTCGAGACCCGGGGCTGCACGGGGCCCTGCGGCGCAGGCGTTCCAATCCAGACCCTGACAGAGGCCTCGTCGGGCGAGAGGGCCCACCAAGAACGAACCTGGCCCAGGGGAAGCCATGAGAATCCCGTCCTGAGACAGGTGCACCGGAAGGTGGGGCCCAACCGGCCCTGGAACACCCCCTCGAGGGTCTGCAGGTTTTGCCCATTTTGACACAAGAAAGGGAATGCACCTTCTCGAAATGGGAGCATGCCCCGCGCTCTGCCGGGGCTTCACCCCAGCAACCACCACTATCCAATCCAATGCAACCCAAGATTCTCCTCGTCAGCAACGATCCCGGCCTCCGGCTCCGCATGCAAATCGGCCTCGAGGGGGCCGAGATCAAGTTCGCCCGTGACGAATACGAAGCCCGCCGAGTCCTCGAGACTCTGCGCGATGAAGACGCCCCGAGCGGCATCCAGAGCCCCCAGGAAGGCCCCTGGACCCGTCCTGGCGAAATCCTCCCCTTTGAGGAGTACGAGCGGCGTATTCTCCAGCACGCTCTTACAACTACGGGCTGGAATGTGAAGCAGGCGGCTGCAAGACTGGGCATCGGTCGCGCCACGCTGTACCGCAAGATCGACCGATATGACCTGAGAGGACGCAACGCGGGGTGAGAGCCACCCCGGCCTCCCCCTATGCAAGAAAACAGTCCCAACTCAATCCGCGTCAGGCTGACAGGTCTCGACGACCTGGCACCCGACTCCATCTCCGGTGGAGATTTCCGTGCATGGCTCACCGCCCCCATTGTCGGTGAGCCTTTGTACAAGCGGATCCTGAGCGTGCTCTTGCCGCTCTCGATCCAGGAGTTGGTACTGGAACCGGGGCCCGTTAGCGACGCTGTCCTGACGCTCTTTGAGGAGCGGCCGATCTACAACCTGCGCGCACGCATGGCCCCGTCCAAACAAGCGGCCTCCCCCGAGCACACGGCCACACTCGTAGTGCCAGTGGGAGGCCTGCTTGAAGCGGACCTGCTTGGCCTCCAAAGGCGTGGCGAGCAGACCCAGCGCATCGAGCGCACCCCCGTGCACCTCCCGGGGCAGACCACGCGGCCCAAACCCGAGATCATTTACCTCCCCCCCGGGCGACGGCAAGATGAAATCGACGCAAACCAGCCGCCATCCGATCCCTGCTCTCAGGTCCCACCCATCATGCGCCCCACGGATACGTCCGTGTACTTGCGAGAGCTGGCACTACGAACACTAGAGGGCGACCTGGCGTCTCTGATCCCCGCCGGTGAGATGCGGGGCGGAATTCTTTGCGGCCCTGATGCCGCGGTAGAAGCCGGAGTGCGCGTGGTGGGCAACGTCGCCATTGGAGCTCGAAGCCGAACCTCAACCGGGTGCGTCCTTGGGCCCGGTGCTGTAATCGGTGAGGACTGTGTGCTGGAGGCCAATTCACACGTGATCCACTCCATCGTGCTCGATGGCTGCACGGTGGCCGAAGGGGAACGATTGCTGGGGGTCATCCGTCTACCCTCAGGGGAGACCATCTAGGGGCACCAGAGGCAAATACCCTGCGAATGAGCCGGGATAGGGCCCAACGCCAAGCCTCCTCGTGCGTACCCGTGGCACCCTCATCCCTGACTCCAGGGCCCTGAGTGCCATTTTTTTCCGTCCAACGCCCGGATCGGCTTCTGCCGAACCCACCTGCTAGAATTCCCGCATCGGTACCGCCCTTGTGGGGGGTGCCCTCCACCCCCCCTCTACCGGGACCCATCGACCGCGCCCAACGGGCGCCACACCGACCATGCTCCGTCCAACCCGACTCTGCGCAATCACCCTGGCGACCCTCGCGGGCCTCACCTCCCCCACTCTGGCATCCGATGCCCCCTTCGCGGACCTGTCCTTGCAGGATGCCGCCGCACGGGCCCAGAAGGAGGAGCGGCTTCTGGTTCTCTTCTTTGACAGCGAGACCTCACCAGATGCCCGGCGCATGCTCGAACGCACCTGGACAGATGAGTCCGTGTTGGCGTGGCTGAAAGAGGAAGCTATCGCCCTCCAGATACCCGCCACCGATTCCAAGCTGAAGAACCGCTATGGCATCAACTGGTACCCGCAGACATTCCTCATCAATCCGGATGGAATGCGCATCCTGCACAAGATCGAGGGTCACGCGACAGCTACCAAACTAGTGATAGAAATGACCGCCTCGCTGCTCGGCAACGACAGCCAATCCCGACCTGAAGGAGACACGGCCACCAACCCCTTGGCCTGGATGGCTTTTGCCAACTACCTGTTTACCAATGAGCCGCAGCGCAGCATCGAGTGCCTCGACGCCTATCTGTGGTGTCTTGACAATGGCGAAGAGCACATCGATGGTTTCCGCTCCCACTACCTCGAGTTTCTCCTGCAGCGCATCGCCTACCTGCGGAGTTACACGACCAAGGCCGTGGAAGCGTTGGTCACCCGGCGCGACCGCTTGCGGGCTGCCATCATCGCTGGCGTCTCCACGGAGGCAGACACCCAGGAGTACCTGCGTTTCTGTTTTTGGCTGCGCGACGAAACCAACGCTCTCGACGCGGTGGAAGAGATGCGAGACCTGGGCGAAGAGCAGCAGGTCGCCTCGCGCCTCATCCTCCGTACAGAACTGAATCGTGCCGTGGGACGCCAGCTCTACAGTGACATCCTGCGCTTGGACCCCAACCCGCTGAAGATCATTGACGCTCGGCTCAAGACCCTGCATGAAACCCCCGTGGCTGCCCGCACCAAGGCCGGTGGCTTCTTCGATGATCGCCAGGCCATCATCATTGATGCCTCTTGCTACTTTGAAGCGCTCCTCGCGTCCTCTCGAGCAGGAGACGCCTTCGAGTTGGTGGACCGCGTTGTGAAGGACGCCCCGACAGGCCTGACGTTTCGAGCGTTCATGGAGCGTACCAACCGCTTGCGCGTCTTCACGCTGACCGAACGGCTCGCCAAGCAAGGCCTCGAGGTCGTGGGTGAGCGGGGCAAGAGTCACATTCAATCCCAACTGAGCCTGATTCTGACCCTCAAGGCCCAGGACGAACGCAAGGCCTTGCTTGAAGAAGAGCGCCGTGCGCTGGACCCAACTGACGGCGACGATCAGAACTAAGGACGCCCCAAGCCCACCCGCTGCCCACCTGATCGAGGCGTGCCCATTCCTGCTCAGAATCTCGACGGTGAGTTTGATTCCCCCCCCTGGAGAACCTTCTGGGTGATCGCCGCCGCGGGTCTCACTCTACGCCTCTGCTTGCTGTGGATTGTGGGCGACCTCGACCTGCAGTCGGACGAAGCCAACTACGTCTACCTCGGCATCGCTTGGAACCACTTCGGGTTCTACTTCGACCAGCACCGCTACCTGTGGCCTCCTGGGTACTCCTGGTTGATGGCACGCAGCCTGAACCTGTTCGGAGAGAATGGGATGTTGGCGGTCAAGTACCTACAGGTCTTCGCCTCCGTCTCTATCGGTATGACGACCATGCTGTTGACGGTTCGCCTATTCGGGCTCAGGGCGGCGCGCATCGCGGGATGGATATGGGTTGCCTACCTGCCGCTTGCGGCATTCACGCACGTGCTCTGGAACGAGACTTTCTTCTCGGCCCTTTTCCTTCCTGGGCTCTACCAGATCCTGCGGCTTATGCAGCGGGGAGAAGACCCGCGAGCCACCTGGCGAGTCGTCGTCGCAGGACTCTGCCTGGCCGGCAGTCTGTATTTGAAAGAGAGTCCCCAATTCCTGGTGGTGGTATTAGCCCTGCTCCTGGTGCCATTCGCTGGAGGCCTACTTGAGGGAGTCCGCCGCGCTACATTGCTGCTCTTAGTTGTGGCCGCGTGCATCCTGCCCTGGGGCATGCGCAACCTGAACGTCTATGGGAAGTTCATTCCTCTAGGAACAAGTCTCGGCGAAAATGCCTTCCAAGGCCTCAACCAGGACTATCGCAACTTCGACCTGATCCCTATCGAAAAAGATAGAGAGCGGCGCGACATTCCTGCAACGCGCAATGTGACTCGACACTGGTTCGACTACGTGGAACCCATTCTTTATCGTGACCTTCAGGCGCGTATGGACGCGCTGCGAGAAAATGTGAGCACCGCCATGAAGGCGAGCAAAGATCAGGTTGCCGCAGGTGGCGATGCGGATCCACGGGCCGGTGCCCTCCAGGCTCAATTACTCCGCAACACAACCCTTCAGCAACGATGGCTCGACCAGACCCCCCCAAAGGACCCCGATTCACTGGTCGAGTTTGCAGGGAACGTCGGCTGGTTACGCGCCGAGCCGCCCCAGGTCATCAATACGGCGCAGCGCTCCGAGGTCAATTGGGCCAACGGTCTCCGCTTTGCAAAGGAGCACCCCGGTTGGTATGCCCGATCTCGGATACGCAAGCTGGCCGACCTGTTCACCCCCACATCTTTCTTCACGCGCCATCTGGCCCTGGGCCACTACGACGAGACCCCTCTGGGTGGTCACCTGCTACGCAAGCTGACAAGCCTCTGGGCCATTGCATGCCCCATGATTGTCCTTCTGCTCGGCATTGTGGGGTACACAACTGTCCTGCGAAGCCGACCCGCCTGGCTGCTCTTCGGATGCACCTTCGGGTATTTCCTGTGCACCACACTTCTGGTCGCCATGTCGCGCTTCCGCATCCCCACGATGCCCCTGCTAATCGCCCTCGCTGCTGGGTGCGTCGTCCACCACAGGACGGTGGAAGGGCGAACACGCAAGGCCCTGGCCGCCGTGGCCGTTCTACTCGTAGTCTTCCTCTGGTGGATCACGTGGCCCGAGAACAGCATGGCATTTAGGGAGATGGTTTGGAGGCGTTACAGCGCATGAAACACCGAGCATTAATCCTTCGCTGGGCACCGCACCTGGCCCTACTGCTGCTGCTGGCTACGGAGTACAAACTCGGGCTCTCGGCCTCGCAATCGCAAGAAGAACTGAGGGTTGCGCTCGACGAAGGCACGCCCCGCCAGAAAGCATGGGCCATACACGTCCTGGCCAACCGCGGAGACCCGACCGACGGGCCCCTGCACCGCATGTATATTCAAAAGGCCATCCTCGACCCTGACCCCCTAGTGGCCGACATGACGTACATGGTGGACGTATGCCGCCTTCTACAGCCCTCGCGCCAAGAGAAGCGGCTAAGCGTGCGATTCGACGAACCCACAAAGGCCCAGGACAACCTGGAGGACTGGTTCCGCCGGTTCGAGTTCTACCGGCGCAAGGTCGGCGGCCGTCCCCTGGGCGGCTCTCTGAGACTCAAGCAGCAAGAGGTCAAGTGGCTCCTTCACGTGCTCAGCGGAGGCAAACTCGACGAGGAAGAAGTCATGCCCTACCTTGAGCGCCGTCAGGAGGGCACCAACAGCGCGCGCATGCACCGCCTGGCCCCCAACAGAAAACGGGACAGAGAACAGAAAGGGTCCACAGGACTCATTCCCGGCCGCTGAGTTTGCGACCCTGTACACCAACCATGACCCAGCCCCTCTCCAGCAGGCGGACCCCGTTGGTCCTCCTCACCATCACCTCGCTTCTGGGAGCCTGCTCGGACGCGCCCCCCGTCCAACGGCGGCCCAACGTCCTGCTCGTCACCCTGGACACCACCAGGCCCGACCACCTGGGATGCTACGGCGCAGCGGCCGGAGTCACACCGCACATCGATGCACTGGCAGAGAGCAGCACCCTCTTTGACCGCGTGATCTCCACTGCAGGCATCACCCCCATGTCCCATGCCTCCATCCTGACTGGCTTGAACAACTACAAGCACGGCATGCGCACTTTCTACTCCGACAAGTGTGGACACACCCTCAAGGATTCCGTGGAGACGCTGCCCGAGACCCTCAAGCGGAGCGGCTACAGGACAGCGGCTGCAGTCAGCGCGTACGTGGTCTCCGAGATCTACAACCTACAGCAGGGCTTCGACACCTTCCTGACGGGTGTGGACGTATCCAGCATCGATATCACCCGTCAGCAAAAGCACGCCACGGCCTGGGATACAACCGGGCTCACCAACTCACAGCGCCGGGGTGACTTCACCATCACGGATGCGCTGAATTGGCTCGAAGAATCCCCGGATGACCCGCGCCCATGGTTTCTCTGGGTGCACCTGTTCGATGTGCATGACTACTCCCTCGTGCCCCCCACAGAGTTCATCGAGCCCTACGGGATAACCTATCCCGAGCAGGGGACAAAACTGGTGGGCATGCGTGGCCACGAGTGGCGCGAGAAGATGTATGACCCCGAACTGACATGGATGGATGCGCAGCTCGGCCGTCTGCTGGAGAAGGTGAAGGACTCGGGACAATTTGACGAGACCCTCATCGCGGTAACGGCCGACCACGGCCAGGGCCTGCTCGACGGATACAAACGCCACAAGTGGGCGAAGCACCGGCTACTGTACGACTGGTGCATCCAGGTCCCTCTCCTCCTGCACCTGCCCGGAGAGCAAGCCCAAGCACGAGTGCCCGATCAGGTTCGCACCATCGACATCACACCCACGATCCTGCAATACCTCGACCTGGCTCCAGGACAGGAGCTGGAAGGCCTGAGCCTCCTCGCCCTGATGCGTGGTGAGAGCGAGGCGACCCCTCGCATGGCCTATGCGGACGCCTTGAACCTCTACGACGCACATTCGCCGGCCAAGAAGAGCCTCCCCGAGGGCCACTACGACAACCTGTATGCCGTCTGCGATGGCCGCTGGAAGCTGGTCTGGCGCGAGGAGCACCCCGAGAACTCAGAGCTGTTTGACTTGGCCGCTGATCCGCTGGAACTCAACAATCTGTACAGCCTGGAGCACCCGGAGGGGCAACGCCTCCTGGCCCAGCTCAACTCCTGGGAGGCGACCAAGGTGACCCCACCTGAAGGGGGTGGCGCAGAGGCCTCCGCCGAGGCCCTCAAGGCCCTGGGCTACATGGGGGACGACGAAGAGGAGGCTGTCGAAGACGGTGAGTCCCGGGACGAGGACTCCCGACTGTAGACCAGGCCATGGCTTCCAAGCCCCATGCCCCCGCTCGGCTGAGGCGCCTCTGGCCGGGCCGGGCTCCGTTGCTGCTGATGGCCCTGGCAGCTCTCGTCGGCTGCGACGCTCAGCCCCAACTGGGACTGGTCGCGCAGAACCCGGTGGATGCCATGCGACCCTACTTCCACGATTTCGGCACCCTCAAGTTCGGACAAGAGGTGGAGCGCACGTTTACGTTCAAGAACACCGACTCGGCCCCGGTCACCGTTCTCTCCCTCCACCCGGCTTGCACCTGCACGCGCGTCCGAAGTCTGAGTGCGGTTTCTGCGGAGGGCGGTCCTGCGGTTATGGGTGACCTGCAGATGGCAGAGGACATCATTCGTGTCGAACCGGGAGGCACCTTGAACATGGTTGTTGCCGTCAACACCAGGAGTATCCGGCCCAACTCCGATAGCCTCAACATCCTGCGCGTGCGGACGAACTCCAAGAACACGCCGTTCATGACATTTGAGCTGCACGTCTTTGCTGAGAAGCTCTTCACCCTCAGCCCTGCAGAGCTGCGACTGGGAGATGTCCCCAACAGCCACGGCGGCTCCAAGCGCATCAGCATTCTAACGGGCTACCCAAACTCGCCTGCCGAAGTCGTGGCGATCCTGGAGACCACGGGTGGCATCGAGGCCACTTTGCAGCCCACCTTGGCAGGGACTGAAGTGCGCTGGGACCTGACAGCCACTCTGCCCCCGCTCACCGGTCTCGGCACTCGCCACGAGACGATCCTGCTTTCGACCACGGATGAGGATGGCGAGGGCGACGCGGGACGTCTGCTTGTCCAGGTCTGGGCACGGGTCGTACCCGACGTCGTCATCCGCGCCGATCCCATCCACTTCGGCCTCGTGAGCGTCGAGGAGGGCGGCCTGGCCCAAGCCGAAGTGCAGGCTCTTGTGCCCGGAGCCCGGGTACGGATTCTCCAGACCAGGTTCGAGGGGGCCGGGCTCGAGCCGCTGCAGTGTGAATTCGCACCTCTGGGCTACGTGGACGCAGAGGGCCGCTGTGATCGTTGGAGCCTGAAGCTGCGGGCACCCGCCGGCATGGCCCCGGGCCGCTTCCAGGGCACCCTGGAGTGTCTCCTGGACGATGAGGGGGCTCCCCGGGCAAGCGCGGCCCTGCAGGGCGTTGTGCGCTGAGGGCCTGCGCCCAAGGGCTTCTAGCGGGGCAGGATGCGCGCGAACCGCTTCTTGCCCACCTGCAGCAGTACAGCACTACCCGGCTCAGCCAGGCTTGAGGTGGGATCGCTGGCCACATCCCCGTCCAGGCGGACGGCCCCCTGCTGAATGAGGCGGCGTGCCTCCGAGGTGGAGGAGGCCAGCCCCAGATTGGCGATCAGGTTGGGAAGAGCCAGACTCTCACCCCACTCAGCGGACCAGGCATGCTCCGGCAGATCCTCGGGCAAGGCCTTGTCGCGCACTTCGCGATCGAAGGCCCCAGCCGCCGCCTCGGCTTCCTCAGCAGAGTGGAAGAAGCTCGTTATCTCGAACGCCAGGCGCGCCTTCGCTTCCCGCGGGTGCCCCGCCAACAACCGGGCCACCTCCTCGGCCGGCACCCGGGTCAGGTGCGTGAACCAGGTCTCCATCAGAGGATCGTCGAGGCGCATGACTCCAAAGGTCATGTCGCGCGCGCTATCCATCAGCCCCACAGCGTTACCGTAGGACTTGCTCATCTTGCGCCCGTCGAGGCCATCGATCAGAGGATGGGTCCGAACGCATTGTGCTCGCTGCCCTTTCTGCTCCTGTAGACGACGCCCCACGAGTAGGTTGAACAGCTGGTCCGTCCCCCCGAGTTCCACGTCGCAGTCAATCTCCACCGAGTCCCAACCCTGCATGAGGGGGTAGAGGAACTCGTTGATTCCGATGGGCTCGGACTGCTCGAGTCGGCGGCGAAACAGATCGCGCTCCAGCATCTGGGAGACAGTCATTCGCGTCGTGAGCTGCAGAAGGTCTTCAAAGCCCATGCCATCAAACCACTCGGAATTGCGGCGCACCTCCGTCTTGTCCATGTCCAGTACACGCGCCGCCTGATCTGTGTAGGTAATCAGGTTGGCCTCAACCTGCTCCCGGGTCAGGACCGGACGTAGCTTGTTGCGCCCGGATGGGTCCCCCACCATGGCGGTTGCATCCCCTACGATCAGCACAATGCAGTGACCCAAGGCTTGCAGATCGCGCAGGGTCATGAGGGGGATGGCGTGGCCCAGGTGCAGGTCGGGGGAGCTGGGGTCCATGCCGAACTTCACCCTCAAGGGCCGCTCGGCGTACAAGGCATCAGAGATCAGGGCCGACAGCTCGGCCTCATCTATCAGGTCTACGGACCCGCGCTGAAAAGCCGCGAGGTGCGTCAGGGTTTCGGGGTGCAAGGTCGGAGTCTCAGGCATGGTCCCATTGGGCGCTCAAGAGTCGAGAATGTCCAGCGTGCCGATCGAGGCGCGTTGGGCCACCCAGGCCCGTAGCCAGGCACGCCAAGCCAGGGGATCAGCACCGGGTTCGGTGTCACCGGAGAGCCAGCGCAGGCTCGGCACCAACCGGGTGATCTGCTCAGAGGTCCAGGTCTCCACGAGGGGCGCCAGACCGCTCAGAGCCGCATCTCTGTCCCGCGGCAGGATCCGCACTGTGCGCTCGAGCAATGCGGCCATGGAGACTTCAGGCTTTCGGGCAGCCTCGACCAGAAGCGCGGGATCCAGGGATCCGCTGGGCAGGACAGGCGCCAACTCCACCCGCTGGGCAGGGCTGACAACCAGTTTCATGGCTGGGAATTCCCCCCCATCGGCGTCCACGCTGCCCGAACGCAGGTGCAGGATCCAGCGATCGTTGACCGCCAAGGCTCCGGCAGGAATGCGTCGATCGTAGGCGTGCAGGCGAGTGCCCTCGCTCGCCTCCTGAACCAGCTCAACGGGCCTGATGCCGGCCAGAGGTAGGGTCTTGGCGTTCAGGTGATCCCGCCCGTCTGGCAAGAGAGTTCGGCGCTGCCACTCCAAGGTCGCCGCCCCGGGCCGCAGTGCGATCCCCCCCGGGTGAGCCGATCGCCCCTGCAGCCAGATCTCACCAAGATGTGAGTCCGGCCGGGGTCGAATCTCAAGCCAGAGTTCGGCCCCACCAATGAGCGCACGCCCCCGCAGCACGCGCTCGAACCCCAGCAACAGATCGTTCACCTCGGCGGGCGGATCCCGATGCAGTGCAAGCCGGCGACGGATCTGAGCCGCTATTCCCCGAGCCGTTTCATCTTCCCCTGCCTCCAGCGCGACCTTGAGCCCCTCGAAGGCAGCCACATAGATCTGGGGGATGCCAGAAAGTGAGACCCGGTCAGCGCCGCGTGACGCACTCGGTGCCCCGCAACCCACCAGGAGGCACAGGGCCAGGCAAGACAGGAAGGTGGCGCGCACGAGCGGGTGTGCCATGGGCTGCAAGGGTCGGGTTGGATCAGGAAACGGGGCACCAGAGGACACGCCCAAAAAACAACGGAGGAGGCATCCGGTTGCCCCCTCCGTGTAAGTAACCGAGACGTTGGCGGTGCTACTCGCCTTCAGGCTTCTCCTCGGCGGGAGCCTCAGCCTCTTCGGCGGGAGCCTCAGCCTCCTCGGCGGGAGCCTCAGCCTCCTCGGCGGGAGCCTCAGCCTCCTCGGCGGGAGCCTCAGCCTCCTCGGCGGGAGCCTCAGCCTCCTCGGCGGG
>PVBE012894064.1_pt1 | contig 20872 bp, 19 predicted proteins | sample 1631181 | NCBI WGS metagenome assembly PVBE01 (sample SAMN08397723, study PRJNA350692) | Marine metagenome, whole genome shotgun sequencing project. | isolation source: water | place: Pacific Ocean | collected 2012-04 | reverse complement strand
TTCGTTGCTCGACGCATAAAAAATTATTCTTGTGGGGTAGGCGGGATTTGAACCCACGACCTCCTCGTCCCGAACGAGGCGCGCTACCAACCTGCGCCACTACCCGTTTGCAGCGTCGATGGTACCCGATGATACACAAATACGGACACACTGAAGTTCTGAGGAGTTATCTTCGACATCGAGATAATGGTTCAGGGCAGTAAAGTGCTATAGGTATGGAAGAAAACAATGGCCAATCTTCGTCTGAGGACCCAATCAGTGCAGGTGCTTCTTGGGAGGATTCAGAATATCTCGAATGGGTCCGAGAAAGGGAACAGGAAGCTCTAGAGGCGAAACTTCCGAAAAAAGTAACGTTCAAAGAAATGGTCTTCACCAGCGTCTTTGTTCTTATCATCCTTGCAGTAGCGATCTATCTCCCCTTTAAAGCAATCACTGGGGATGCAGGCGACCATAAAAGCTATTCGTTGTGGGTGGAAGATTTATCTGCAAGAACGGAACTTGTGGTTGCCGAATATGTATTTTTAGGAAGTAACCAAGTTTCGGGTGTGTATTTCGGCCGGGAGGATCTGATTATTATCGAGCGTCATGCTGGTTCAACTACCTATATCCATGAATTAGCTCATGCGGCGGATAAGGAAAATTATTTTGGGTGGGAGGAAGATTTGAAAGAGAAGCTCTATTCAACATTTGCCTCTGAACAACTTTCTTCTTTGCTCTTAGAGGGAGCTTCACGTCAGAAAATACGTTCTGAGCTATTCGCTGATGCGGTGCTTTTTATTGAAACGGGAAAGTGTGGAAGTTACTTCAGTTCATTGGGATGCCATGCTCTAGCGGTCACAACAAAAGATTTCGTGAAAGATAACAACATAGAGCTCATCGAATTAGATTCGGAAGTTGATTACATGACACCCGATACGATTATTGATGGCCCAGTGACGAAATCATCGAATATTACTCACTTCTCATAGCAGTGGCCTTTAAACAGGGTTACTGTGTTCTCTTGTAATCCCAATATGGTTGGGTGGAAATTCGACTTGGAGTGATATGGATTTTAAGGAATTTCAGGATCATATAGAAGAAACTTATGGTGAGAGTGATCGAGAGCGAGGCGTCCCTATGAGTGTCGCATGGCTGGCTGAAGAGGTTGGTGAGTTAGCTCAAGCTATACGAAAAGGTACCCACGAACAACGAGTTCACGAATTCGGAGATGTCTTGGCTTGGACTTTTTCCCTTGCTAACCAAGTAGGTGTAGATATTGAAGAAGCGATCCAACGTTATATCGATTCTCCTCCGTAGACACCTATTCCATGGACAAGATGCATTAAAGGTTACTGAGGTTATCAATCGTTAATTTAAATTAAGGATTCTGCGATTTGGACAGCGTTTAATGCCGCTCCTTTTCGCAAGTTATCTCCAGATAGAAACAAGCTTAAACCATTTTCAAATACAGAATCTGGGCGAATCCTTCCAACGTATGTTGAATCGTTCCCAGCTGTTTTTAGCGGAGTGGGGACTTCATCTAGAACAACTCCGCTGCTTTCGCGCAGAATCGTTTCAGCACGTTCTTTAGTGATTTCTTTTTTGAAGCCAGCAGTAATAGCTAATGAGTGTCCGGTATAGACCGGGACGCGGACGCAGGTTGCTGAAACATTTAAATCAGGTAGTTCTAGGATCTTTCTACTTTCATCGCGGAGTTTTTGTTCCTCGTTTGTTTCATTTGATCCATCATCAACGAGCGAACCGCAAAATGGGACAACGTTATATGCAATTGTTTCAGCGAAGCTCTCTCCGGTAGGGAAAGACACAGCATTTCCATCATGGGTTAATTTTTTTCCTTCTGTACCTGCATGTTCGATTTGACGCTCGAGTTCGTCAACGCCTGCTAGTCCAGCTCCGGAAGTTGCCTGATAGGACGAGAAAATAATCCTATCTAACTCTGCCTCAGTATCTAAGGGTTTAAGAACTGGCATAGCGACCATAGTTGTACAATTTGGGTTGGCTATAATCCCCTTCGGTATGTTCTCTAAGGCATGTAAATTCACTTCAGGTACCACTAGGGGAACGTCTTTATCCATTCTCCAAGCTGAAGAGTTATCTATGACTGTCACTCCATGGGACGCGACGACTGGCGCTAAGTCCTTTGAGATTCCTCCACCAGCTGAAAAAAGTGCGACATTGAGACCTTCCCAGCTTGCTGTCGCTGCATCTTCAACAGTTACATCTTTGCCGTCGAAGAGAATTGTTTTTCCTGCGCTTCTTTCAGATGCGAAGAACCGGATGCTAGTTATAGGAAAATTACGGGCGATGAGGATTTCTCTCATTACGGTACCTACTTGACCAGTTGCACCAACTATTCCGATATGCATACTCATGAGAATACACACTTGAGGCAACAAACGGTGCGGTATTAGTAATCAATCGGGTAGGAAGTTATCTGCTTTATCGGGATAGCCAGTATTCGGTGATGTTTTCTAGTGCGTCTTCGAAGATGGGCCTGGAATTAATCTCGGAATCTTTTGAAAGAGCGGTAAATGGGGTTTGAATCGTTTTGGAGATTCTCTCGGCCTTTATCTCATCTTCCCCGTAGTTACTTCCAGAGAAAAAGGCGATTAGTTCCTGTGTTGTTTGTTGAGATTGAGGTGAAGGTGTCTCTTCGAGGTGAACGAATTGTTTGGGAAATTGTTTTCGGAATGCATCAATTGTTTTCTTTTTTTCTCCGTCGATTCGACGAACAGAGCTCCACTCTTCCGTTGAAGGATCGCCTGTATCTAGTGGGATTTGTGATTTAGCAGCGTTAATTCCACGCCAAATTAAAAGCACGTTGTGGTCGTCGTCTATCGCCTTTGTGAGTTCAAGAAGAGCTGCTATTTCATGTTTACATGGTGAAGCCCATTCGGGGCATACATGATGAATTTGTACGTCGCCTACTTTTGGTACTGCTTCAAAAACGTTTCCGTGTCGAACTGCATTGTGAATATTTTCATTTGCCGGACTGACATGAATCGTGACATCAAATCCGCGTTCACGCCCATCATTAACTTCGAAGGAGACACTTCCTGATTCGACGAACATATCATGTACGGCTCCTCTTCGTTGAATCCCGACGCCTGGGCCAAGCGGATCTCGGTAGTCTGCAAGGGCCGACACCAGTTTCTTCATCGCTTTACCTGTTTCTGTCTGCGGCCTTATCATCCGTCGACCGCCTCTGCGATATTGAGAGATAATACTTCACGCAGCTGTTCGGTATTCATATCGGTAAACCAGTCATCTCCTGTACCAACACTTCTATCAGCAAGTTCTTTTTTATCGACTAGAAGTTGATCTATTTTCTCTTCGAGTGTTCCTTGGCATACGAGTTTGTGGACAAAGACTGTTTGGTTTTGGCCTATTCTCCATGCTCTATCCGTCGCTTGGTCTTCGACAGCTGGATTCCACCAGCGATCATAATGAATGACGCGATTTGCTGCGGTTAAATTTAATCCGGTTCCGCCAGCTTTAAGAGAAACGAGAAGGACGGGTGCGCCTTCTCCTGCTTGGAAAGATGTAATCATTGAATCACGTTTCCCTCTAGGCACTCCTCCATGTAAGAAAGGTGGTTGTTGGCCGAGAATCCCGGTTAAATGTTCTGCTAAGAGTTCACCCATTTCTCTGTACTGGGTAAAGACAAGTAGCTGCTGGTTAGATCCCAGAATATCTACAAGGAGTTCTTCTAGTCTTGTAAGTTTTCCGGATCGACCTGCAATAGCGCTTCCATCTGAAAGGAATTGTGCTGGATGGTTGCAGATTTGCTTTAATTTCGTCAGGGTTGCGAGAATCAGCCCTTTTCGTTTCATACCTTCGCTCTTTGAGGCTTCGTTAAGGAAGTCATCGAGAACCGCTTTGTACAGTGCAGCTTGCTCGTGAGTGAGTTTAGCCCAAGCAATCTGTTCAATTTTCTCCGGTAGGTCCGGGACGAGGCTTTTATCATCTTTTGTTCTTCGGAGGATAAAGGGGTCGGTAAGGCGCCGCATATTCTCCAATGCTGCCATGTCCTTACGGGACTCAATCGGGGTAGCAAATTTTTCTCGGAACCATGAAATACCTCCAAGCATTCCTGGATTGACAGCATCAAGGATTGCCCATAGTTCTGAAAGCCTATTCTCGACCGGTGTTCCTGTTAACGCTATTTTCTGATTTGCTTGGATCTCTCGAACAGCTGCTGCCGCGTTTGTATGGTGGTTTTTTATAAATTGGGCCTCATCACAGATAAGTAAATCCCATTGGACTTGAGACAAATCAGCGATATCACGTGTCGCTGTCGCATAAGTAGTCACAACAATATCGGACTCCTGAATGGATTTGATCAGAGACACTCCTGTCGGGCGCCCTCCCCCATGAGCTACAAAAACATTGAGGCTCGGAGTAAATTTCTTTGCTTCGGATTCCCAATTGTGAACCACTGAAAGTGGACAAATCACTAATGTTGGTTGCTTGGTACTTCGAGTTAAGATGTGCGCTAATGCTGTAGGGGTCTTTCCTAGCCCCATGTCGTCAGCTAGGCAACCTCCTAATCCGAGTTTGCTGAGAAATTGAAGCCACGCAAGCCCTCTCCGCTGATACGGTCGAAGATCTCCTGAGAAAAGATCTGGTTCCTTAACTTCCTCGAGAGATTCATCAGGTAATCCTTCGAGGAGTTGCACAATCCATTCTTCTGCAGCCGTGGTTTCCGTGAACAGTATTTCAGAGTGTTCTTCAACACGATTTTCTTCATGGGTTTCTTCTGAACTAAACCGGAGTAGCTCTGCGGGCGACAGCAAATTCGCTTTTTTCTTCCTTTGGGATAAAACTTCAAGCGCTGTTTGAGCTTGATTTGCATCGATATTGACCCATTGTCCTTTTAACTGAACCAAACCGGTTTTCGCTTCGGCAAGAACTTTAAGATCGCCTTCGTTGAGGGGGCTATCGCCAAGCACGATGTTCCAATCAACATCTACCATTGCTACTCCGAGATTCGAAGAGACTCCGCCTCGTTCACTAGGAGTTGCTTCGCCTACTAGTTTGAATTGGGTTCGTATGAGGCCCTTTGGGACAAGAATGGGAACTCCTGCAGCTTCACATAGATGTAGACCATCAAGTAACAAGATTGATGCTTCAGAAAAACTAAGGTCGAGTTTCCCTGTGTGAGCTTCAGCTTCGATCCTGTCTAGACCAGGTACAGAGTTTGCCAGACGTTGTGAAATTTGAAGAATATGTTGTCGAAGTGGATGTAGAGATTTTCCATTAGTTATTTGTTGAGCCAAAGTTGTTTCTTCCCAACATTCGTTCCATGAAACAACCAACGAAGGGTCTTCCGTAGAGTAAGTCTCAAACTCTAAAGTCCAAAGGTCCTCTTCGTTTCCAGGGATAAGTCGCCCTCTGCAATTAACGGAGGGTACTCCTTCAAGATGGGATTTTACCTTCCCTAAGTCCGAGCTGATTTTGAGAAAAACAAGTTCATGTTGCTCAGCATCTGCCTCGATGTTTCCGATTGGGTCGTAAAGACCTGCCATGACTCGCCGCAAGGCAGTCACTGAAGCCTTTCTAGATCGGGGAAATGTTGCTTTCCACCCTGAATATTTCAGACCAATCCGGCACGCTGCATCTGCGAGATGTTGGACGATGGAATAAGTTGAGACTCCTAGCGACGATGCGATCACAGGTGGTTTAGATTTCTCCAATTGTTCGATTTGTGCGACTACAACCGGATCGCTGATGAAACCCCAGGAGGCCTTCCAGTGAAGACCTTCAATTTCAAGTTCCGGAATAACATATCCATTTACGACCAAGTCAAGACTAAGTTCTACAGCTGCATGCAACCATCGGAGCGAAGGGGACCAACGACTTGTCGGATGTTTGGAGGCGAGAAGTTGAACTACCTCGGAGGAGTCTGCAATGAGACCCCCCACTGAAATATTTCCATGTCCTGGTATTTCTACGTCTATAGTCTCAGTTCTTGCATCTCGAGTAGACCACTGATTTCCCAAAAAACCCGCTGCAAGACGACGAAGGCTTCTACTAGGTATGGCGTGATTTTCTTCCCATCCCCAAAAAGCAGCGTTATCTCCTACCCAGGTTACGTGAAGGGAGACTTGTAAGGTTTGTTCAACGATGGGCCTTCAGCCTTTATCTAATTCAAACGCCTGATGAAGCGCTACGGTAGCCCGTTCAACATCCTCTCTTGCAACCACGCACGATACTCGGATAGCTGAGGTAGAGATCATTCCTATATTTATGCTTTCATTGGAGAGGGTTTCAAAAATTGTTGCCGCAACGCCAGGGTTACTCGCCATTCCTGCTCCAACAACTGAAACCCTGCCGACGGTATTGTCTGTATCGACACCCTGCGCTCCAATGGCATTTGCTGTTTCGGAGGTGATTTCTTTTCCGATATCTAATTGCTCGGAGGGAACGGTAAATGAAATATCAGTTACCCCTTGTTCAGACGTGTTTTGAACGATCATGTCAACATTGACACCTTGATCAGCTAACGGCCGAAAAAGAGATGCTGCAATACCTGGTTTATCAGGTACTCCATAGACGGTGACTTTGGATTGTGAGGTATCGGGCACAACTGCCGAAATAATTGGTTTTTCCATGTTTGGTTCCTCCTTTGAAACCCATGTTCCTGTCTCCCAGGTGAAAGCTGACCGCACGTGTAAAGGAACATCGTATGATCTCGCTACTTCAACCGACCGCATTGCTGGCTTTGGACATCCAACAGCTGTCATTTCTAATAATTCATCGAAACTCATATTGTGAATTTTTCTTGCATCTCCGCAGACACGTGGGTCAGTGGTGAAAACGCCGGATACATCAGTGTAGAGTTCGCAGGCGTCAGCATTGAGTCCATGCGCGAGTGCAACTGCCGTGGTATCTGAACCACCGCGGCCCAAAAATGTGACATTGTGATCGGTTGAAACCCCTTGGGATCCAGCTACTACCGCTACTCTTCCAGCGGAAAGGGTTTCATGTATCCGTTGAGGGTTTATTGTCAGAATTTTTGCATTCTGGTGATTCGTATCTGTTAAGAATCCTGCTTGACTTCCAGTGAAGGAATCAGCGGGAACTCCCATATCGTGGAGCGCCATGCACATTAGTGCAATGCTTTTTCTTTCCCCTCCGGTTATAAGCATGTCCATTTCGCGAGCTGGACGCGTGTTTGACACTTCTCTCGCTAATCGCAATAATTCATCTGTCTCTTTTCCCATTGCACTTACGACAAGAACAACGTCATCACCGTGATCACGTGTCCGTTTCACATGATCTGCAACTTCACGCATTCTGTCGGCATCTGCGACAGAAGTCCCACCGAATTTTTGAACTATTAAACTCACAAGTTTTTACGGTAGTCGCACCTTGCGCCATTGGTGCGATATTTATGAAGGGAATCTGTCACAGACTTAAATTATCATGGTTTAACGAACGTTTTGGGCGTGCTCTTCCTGATACGTAAGCGCTGGCACGTTTCCCTTGCCCGATAGTATCTCTGCTGTATTCGATTATTGTCCAGCCATTCTCCCATATTGATCCGGTAATGTTCTGACGGCTCGTATGCTCACTATCGGCAGGTGTTGCAGTTTGATCGCAAAACAGTAGTAATGAATCAGGATGCGTAAACATAAGTAGAGTCTGCAACATATTATTTAGATCTGGTGAACTAGCAAGATTTTCAATTGATAGAAGGGTGTCAAATACCCCATCAATTTCAGGATATTGATGCCATTCGGTCAAACTGGTCACGGATAGTGGGAGGATCCCATCAATATTTTCTTTAGGCCCAAGCAAAAGGCAGCGCCCGCTCGCACCAGCTATTGTCTGCTCAACTTCTGACATGTAATCATCCATCATCGCCAGCGCTTTGTATCGGTCTCCCAATCTGTTTGCTTTGACCACCAACGTCCGCTAAATCGCCATCTCGTTGATAGTTCTTTACTAGGTTCTTTCGGCCATAGTTCGTGCATAGCAGTAATAATCGCCTGTCTCTCGAACTCTGTCGGTTCCGGATGGATAGAAATTCGTATTTGTGATTCCTCGGACATGATCTTCCTATAAGGGTATGACGCCGTGTTTTCGCTGTGGAAGTTCTTCGCGTTTCTTGTGGAGCGCTGCGAAACCTGCGATAACTTTTTTTCGGGTGTCAGCAGGGTTAATGACATCGTCAATGTAACCCCGTTCTGCTGCGATATAGGGGTTTGCAAAGCGTTCGGTGTAATCATCGACGAGTTCATTTTTGCGTTGCTCTGGGTCGGCTGCCGATTGGATTTCTCGGCGGTGAATAATCTCCACTGCTCCTTGTGGTCCCATTACGGCGAGTTCAGCTGTCGGCCAAGCAAATGAAATGTCTGATCCTACTGATTTTGAATCCATGACAACGTAGGCTCCACCATAGGCTTTTCGGGTAATAACTTGAATCCTTGGGACGGTAGCTTCGCAATATGCATAAAGCAGTTTGGCTCCATGCCTGATAATCCCTCCGTATTCTTGATCTACTCCCGGTAAAAACCCTGGAACGTCTACAAGAGTGAGAAGAGGAATGTTGAAGGCATCGCATGTTCTGACAAATCTGGCAGCTTTAGATGAAGACTCTATATCAAGTACTCCAGCAAGAATTAACGGCTGATTTCCTACGACTCCGACTACTTTCCCGTCTAGGTGACCGAACCCGCATACGATACTTTGGGCCCAAGATGGGAAATACTCCATGAAGTTTCCATCATCGAGAATCGATTCAATAATCTGGCGCATGTCGTAGGGCTGATTGGGGCTTTGTGGCATAATCTCAGCCAATTCAGGACAAAGCCTTTCTGGGTCATCAGTAGGTTCGAAACTGGGAGGACTTTCTAGATTATTTGAAGGAAGAAATGACAGAAGCGTCTTGACAGCGTCGAGAGTTTCTTCTTCGCTCTCACTAACAAATGTAGCGACACCTGACTTACTCGCGTGGCTGGTTGCACCTCCGAGTTCTTCAAGGGTGACTTCTTCTCCGGTAACTGTTTTGACTACATCTGGTCCTGTAATGAACATGTGAGATTTCTCTTTAACCATGAAAATAAAATCAGTCATTGCTGGACTGTAGACGGCTCCACCAGCACAGGGGCCTAAAATAACGCTTATCTGCGGAATAACTCCTGAGGATTGCACATTTCTGTGGAAGATACCCCCATAGCTATCAAGACTAACTACACCTTCTTGTATTCGAGCTCCAGCTCCATCGTTAAGTCCGATCATGGGAGACCCAGTTGATAAAGCGAGATCCATGACCTTATGAATCTTTTCAGCAAACACTTCCCCAAGTGCTCCACCCATAACGGTGAAGTCTTGACTGAAGACAAAAACTTGGCGCCCATCAACAGTTCCCCATCCGGTTATTACGCCATCTGTATAAGGTCTTGTTTCGAGTCCGGCTTCATGCGCTCGATGTCGAGCAAGCATATCAAGCTCATTAAATGAGCCAGGATCGAGAAGGTACTCTATGCGTTCTCGAGCGAGAAGTTTCCCTTTTTCATGTTGCCTCTCTATGGATCGTTCTGTTCCTGCGTGCAGGGCTTCTTGTTTCCGGCGCTCAAGTTCTTCGATTCGTTGTTCCATTGTGTAATCAGCCATCGTGGTGGTAAGGGTACTGTGTTTCAGCTATAGATCGATAACTATTCGGCTTGAAGATGAAAAAAGTTGAACTTAACTCTTCTGACCTGCGCAAATAGTAGTTTCGTTCTGGAAAAATTCATGAGGAACCCTTAGTAATGTATGTTTTTAATATGGGCACGCAGCTAAGCATCGACGAACTTCTCAATAGTGAGGAACATCATGCTGATCCGTATCCCCTATGGAAGCGTATGCGTCATGAAGCTCCTGTGTTTTTTGACAAAAAGTTGAATGCGTGGCTCCTCACCAGATATGAAGACTGTGTAGAAGCTTTCTCAAACCATACGGACTTTTCTAACCAGCTGTACTCAAAAACTCTGGGCGTAGTTTTTGGACCGACGATGCTAGATAAAGACGGGCATGAGCACGTTGTTCAAAGAAGAATCGTTGCTCCGGAATTTGTGGGGAAACGTTTTGAACCGTATTACGAAGCAATCGAACGAAATGCCCGAAACTTAATCAACGAATTTCCTGACGATGGAGTCGTCGATCTAGTTAATGCATTTACTACTCGCCTTCCTGTAAATGTGATTGTTGACATGCTAGGGATGGATCAAAGTGATCATGAACGATTCCATGATTGGTACACCACCATGATGGCCGGCCTATCTGTAAAGGACCTTCTTGAAAGCCAATTCAGTTCGGAAAAGCAAAATCTTGGAGTATTAGCCCATCAACAATTAGCTGAATACGTTGCTCCAATTATTGAAGATAGAAAATCATGCCCTGTCGGTGATTTAATTTCAAAAATTGTGCACGCAGAAGCAGAAGGGCAAAAATTAACTTTGACAGAGATTCAAGCGTTCATTTCTCTACTTCTCGTCGCTGGAGGCGAAACTACGGATAAAGGAATCGCGAACATGTGGACGCAACTTCTCTTGAATCCTGAGCAACTCGATGCAGTACTAGACGACCAAGACCTTTTCGATGCTGCCTTTTCTGAAATGATGAGACACTCACCTCCAGTACCTGGGCAGCTACGGTACGCAGTGAACGAAGTTACGTTCAGTGGGGTCACTATCCCTGCTAACCAAGCCGTCTATATCCAATTGGCGTCAGCAAATAATGATGAGACCGTATTTTCAGACCCCCGATCTTTCAAGATCGATCGTGATGATCTTCATTTAAGCAAGGAACGTAAGATGGGGCACCACGGTGATGAAGGTCGCTATGGGCACCTGGGATTTGGCTTAGGTAAGCATTTCTGTTTGGGGTACGAAATGGCAAGGGTTGAAGCTGTTATGGGGTCAACGTTATTGTGTGAAAAAATGAAAAACCCTCGTTTAGCTCCTGGTGCGGACACCGCATTTATCATGAAGAGCGGTACCCGCTCTCCGAAAGAAGTCCTCATTGAATACGATCAGGCATAGGATGATTATGGAATGTCCAAGGTTTGATGTGAGAAAGTAAATATATGGGCCACGTTGGGATCATTGGTGGAGGAGTAACTGGACTTGCTTCTGCGCTTTCTTTATCAAAAATAGGTTTTCAGGTTTCGGTATTTGAGGCTGATGCTACCCCTATGCCTCCTTCCCCTGAAGAAGCTTTCGATTGGAATCGTCGTGGAGCTCCTCAAGTTCGACATTCCCATGCTCTTTTAGGGAGACTTCATAATCTTTTGAGAGATTTCCATCCTGAAGTTCTGAAGATGCTCCTTGATGTAGGCGCTACAGAAATAGCGTTAGCGCTACATATGCCTGAAACTCTTGATGATTTAACTCCGCATCCTGATGATAAGGATCTCTTTATGATTGCAGCTCGTCGCACAACTTTTGAATGGGTACTTCGCCAAATTGTGATGAGTAATCCAAATGTCGTGATAAAGACAGGTCAGAGAATCAGCGGACTGATAATGACTGAAGATGATATTCCTGAAGTTCAGGGTTTGATGTTTGAGAATGGTGGTTCTGAATTCTTTGATCTGGTTATTGCGGCAAACGGGCGTCGGTCTCAAGCACCTGAGTGGTTTAGTGGTAGAGGGATTGAACTTCCTGAAGAAGTAGAAGATACCGGCATTGTTTACTATTCAAGATTCTTTAGAATTCACGAAAGCGAGGAATTACCTGTTAGCGATCGGCTTGTCGCTGGAGATCTCGGGTATTTGAAGTATGGGGTTTTCTGGGGAGATAATCGAACATTTTCGATTACCTTAGCTACTTCAGATAAGGACAAAACATTTTGGGGAGTTCGTGATTCAAAAGTATTTGATCAGGTCGTTAGAGAAATTCCCGCTGCTGGAGAATGGCTAACTTTAGGTGCTGATCCAATCACCAAAGTGCATTCTATGGCTGGTCTTTTAAACCGGCGAAGGTCTCTTGTTGATGAGGGTGGTGTCATCATAAAGGGATTTCATATGATAGGAGATGCACTTATCTGCACAAATCCGTTATATGGGAGAGGCTGTTCTACGGGATTTTGGCAAGCGCATCTCCTTACGAAAGCAATTGAACAGAATCGAGATGATTCTATGATCCAAGCAGAAGTTTTTGCTGAAGATATTGAAGAGCATATTATCCCTTGGTATCAGGCCTCAGTTGATTCAGATCGGAGTAATCGTGAGCTTGAAAATGGGGTTCCGAGCGAAGGAGCAAATAGAAAATCAATTCTTCAGAATGGGTTAATGCCCGCGACACAAACGTCTGCCAAAGTTTGGCGAGCATTTATGCGAATGATAAATCTTCTAGCTCCGCCGAAAAGTCTCAATGATCCAGAAATAATGGCTGATGTTTTAGAGATGTGGGAGAAGCGTGATGAGCGCCCTGCTCCTCCTCCTTTGGGTCCTGAAAGAAGTGAGATGATGGACGTACTCGGATTACAGGAAATCGCATAAACCGACGTTTCTGTTTTTTTGCACCTATCGGATTGATAGAAAGAATTTCCTCACATCTTCTACAAAGAGGTCAGGCTGTTCAAATGCCCCGAAATGTCCGCCTTTGGGCATCCTTGTCCAATGGGTAATGTTGTAGCTTTCTTCACACCATGGTCTTGGGGATTGAAGTATTTCTCCTGGGAATGATGCAACACCAGTGGGTATTTCAACCTTTTCTCCTCCTCCGAAGCTCCCGCCGAAACTTTCCCAATACAATCTCGCAGACGAAGCTCCTGAAGCGGTCAACCAGTAAAGCATTACATTGTCTAGTAATTCGTCTTTTGTTAACACATTCTCTGGGTGATCATCGCAATCCATCCAACTCCAGAATTTCTCAATTATCCAAGCCATCTGGCCTACTGGAGAATCAACTAGTCCATAACCTAAAGTTTGTGGTCGAGTTCTTTGCTGTGTTGAGTAACCGGAATCCCATTCTTGATAGTAGGTCAAACGTTCAAGGGCGTGACTATCATCTTCAGTAGGGTTCTGAAGGGCTTCAGGAGTTGGTCTACCTATTGGCATATTCAAATGGATCCCTACGCAATGACCAACATTTCTTCCAATCTGTGTAGTGACTGCTGCTCCCCAATCACCTCCTTGCGCCCCGTAATTCTCGTATCCGATCCGAACCATCAGGTCATCCCAAGTTGTAGCTATTTTCTCTACTCCCCATCCTGTCTTCGTTGGTTTTCCTGAGAAGCCATAACCAGGAAGGGTTGGGCAGACAATATGGAACGCGTCTTCGGCTTTTCCTCCATGGGACGTTGGATCGGTAAGCGGTTCAATGATTTTATGAAATTCTACAATGGACCCGGGCCATCCATGAGTTATGAGAAGTGGCATAGCGTTCTCGTGTGGTGAACGCTGATGAATAAAGTGGATATCAAGATCGTTAATATTTGTAATGAATTGAGTAAACCTATTTAACTGTGTTTCGCTTTGTCGCCAGTCATACTCAGTCAACCAATAGTTAGCTAATTCTTTCGTATATGAGAGAGGAATACCTTGTGTCCAATCGTCAACGCATTCCTCCTCAGGCCATCTGGTGAGTTCTATCCTCTTCTGCAGATCTTCAATCTGCTGATCGGGTATATCGATTACGAATGGGGAAATTGTTTCCATATATTTCCTATCCTTTCTTCAGTCGTGTTCTATAGGGTCATAATCCCAAAGCTGAGTTTCCATAGGGTCACCATAAAGCAGGTGCGCGGGACTATGTTTTTCAATATTCCCAGTAAGGCCTCTGAACATACCGAAGCCACATAGCTGGCGAAGTTCTGGCGAAAATGTCGATACTTTTTCTGGTGGCAATCCAAGATGCTGATTTTCCTGCTGACGGATAAAACCAGCGCAGTAATTCATAGCAACACCAATTCGTATTTCGTCCTCAGTCGTGTTTGCTCCTCCCCCGTGCCAAGTGCTCCCATGCCAAACAAGAACAGACCCTTTGGGCATTATCGCAGGAATGCTTTCGATGTCGCTCTGATCTCCGAAATAATCTGGATTCTGCCAACGATGACTACCGGGAACGACTCGCGTAGCCCCGTTCTCTTCTGTAAAGTCTGTGAGAGCCCACATGGAATTACACACAGTCGCGATATGGGGTTTTTCTAAAGGTTGAATCTGATCATCAGCATGGATTACTTGAGCTGTCTCTCCCGGAGCAAGAGAAATCGAAGCGAGTGATGAAACCAAACACTGCTCCCCTAGAACACCTTCAATTAATTCAAGTACTTGGGTTTGGACTGGTATCTTTTGCCAAATTTCACCATGGGCAAGAAGGTTGTAGGTGCGAGTAGTTCTATTTCCTTCGAATCTGTTGTTATCTGGAGTGCGGTTCAGCTTCTCTTCCAGCTGGGCAATCTCATCTAATAATTCGTCGACAAAGTCTGGATCGATAAGGTCTTCAACTATTGTGAACCCTACATCATCTAGTTCTTGGTGGTTCTTCGATAGGTCCATTATCAATTCAGCATCCCTACTGCACTGTGGGGAACAAATCGGAGAACTAAACGATTGTCTTCGATCATCGCCTGTTGAAATTCGTCCCAGTTTGGATGCTCTTCTCCAAGAATTCGTTGATAAATTTCAGCTAATTCTTTATTAATTTCGTCATTTAGAGTTTGGGCTGTCGGGGTAACTTCTACTTTCCCATCAAAAGAAACATAAGACCAGGTCTCAGGAGATGTGATATGAAGGACCGCCCGCTCATCTCTCAAAAGATTTTGCGTTTTTGCTCGCGACGCTGTCGCTGAGATACAGAATTTTTGATCAATTAATGTAAAGGAAATATCAGAGGACTGGGCTCTTCCGTCTTTACGGATGGTGATCAATATTCCATGATTTTTTTCTGAGGCCCATGCAAGTGCTTGTTCTAGATCCATATAGTTATTCTTCCAGCGAATTTATGAAACTTCAAGGTATCAGAGACGTCATGGATCAACACAAACGAGGATGTAAGTACCAAAGTTGTATCCATACTTTAGAGATTTTCCGCAAGTCTTTCAGCACGTTCGATTAGTCTTGAGGCGTCTAGTTTCTCAGCAATCTCGACAAAGTCACTACCAGGGCCTTCCCAATGGAGTTCATCGATAGAACCAAAAGTGGGGGCATCGTAAATGACAGTAGCTATCTTACGAAAAAGAAACGCTAGGTCCCTATTGTCATTTAGAGTTGTAGATAGCTTCTTTGCTCCTCTGACCGTCACTTCCCACTCTTCAGAGTTGTCGGGGATCTGTTCAATATGGTTATAGGCAGCTAGAACACTTGAAGCTGATTTCGCTCCCCATCCCTGCAACCCTGGGAATCCATCAGCTGTATCTCCCATTAAACCAAGGTAGTCAGGGATCGATTCGGGAGGAACGCCAAATTTTTCGATTACGCCTTCATAGTTCATGAGTTGTTTCTTGCGGCGGTCATATTGCACGATCCTATGATCAGGAGTAAGACATTGTCCTAAGTCTTTATCTGGAGTACAAATAACAACTTGATCTACCCTCTCGTCCATTGTTGAACGTTTCGCTCCGGAAGCTAAAGCATCGTCTGCTTCGTACTTGACCATTGGAAAGATGATAAATCCTGCAGCTTCGAGAAGGTCTTCGAGAATATGGAATTGTCCTGCGATATCTGGATCTATATCCGACCCATCTTTATAGCCTTCATAGAGCTCATTTCTGAACGAGGTAATTGTATGATCTGTCGCTATACCAATATGGGTAGCACCTTGTTCGAGTAGAGATAACATACTTGCGAGCACCGCACGGGTTGCGCCTACTTCATGACCTTCAGCAGTGATATGAGATGGGGCGCCGAAGTAGTGGCGAAACAGTTCATAGGTCCCATCTACTAAGTGAACCTTCATATTTGTGTCCAAGCTCTTGAATTAATAAGACTATTCTTCTACAAGTTCGATAAGTGTGCCATGCGATCCTTTCGGATGGATGAAAGCAACGGTCGTTCCTCTTGATCCGGGTCGAGGAGTTTCATCTATTGGGCGGGCACCTGCAGCAATCATTGCTTGCAGCGCTCCGTTACAATCATCTACTCGATATCCGATGTGATGAAGCCCTTCACCTCTAGTTGCTAAAAATTTCGCTATTGGAGAATCATCCCGTGTCGCTGTAGTGAGTTGAATATAGCTGTCGGCTACTTTTATGAGAGCTTCTTCCACCCCATCTCGTTCCACTATTTCTCGATGATGGACTTCGGCGCCGAATGCACGCTGGTAATAGTGAATAGCTTCTTCGAGGTCGTGTACTGCAATTGCTACATGGTCTATTTCAGTTAAAATCATTTCCGCTCCAACAAATTGATCTCTCTTCTAGTGTAAATGGGTCATGAGATAGCTAGGTTTATTTTTACATTTGATTTGTAAGTTATTGAGCGAACTTCTAAGAAAGTTAGAGCTCGGTTGATTCAACGGGATTAGTTTTGAGGAGTGATAATGGAAAATACAGTGATTCTTGCAGGAGCAAGGACCCCGATAGGTAAGCTCTCAGGTGCTCTTTCTTCTTTCTCTGGAGCTGATTTAGGCGGTATAGCTATCTCAGGTGCGCTCGATCGGGCTGGACTAAGCCCAGAGAAGGTGGATTATGTCATTATGGGTCAGGTTCTTCAAGCTGGAACTGGGCAGGTAACTGCGCGCCAGGCAGCCTGTTATGCCGAGATTCCAATGAGTACTCCTGCAATCACCATCAATAAGGTTTGTTTATCAGGTTTGAATGCGATTTATTTAGCTGCTCAGATGATTGAAAACGGCGATGCAGAAATTGTTATTGCCGGAGGAATGGAGTCGATGACGAACGCTCCATATCTCGTTCCGAAAGCCAGAGGCGGGTATCGGTACGGAAACGCGGAAATAATGGATGTCATTCAACATGATGGACTTTTTTGCGCTTTGGAGAAGGAACTTATGGGAGAAGGAACGGAACGATACGCTGCTTCTGCTGACATAGATCGCACAAGCCAAGATGAAATTGCGCAAAATTCGCATGCGAGAGCTGCAGCTGCGATTGAGAGTGGGAATTTATCGGATGAAATAGTCCAAGTTGAAATTCCACAGCGCCGAGGGGATCCTATTCTCTTCGAACATGACGAGGGAGTACGCCCTGGAACAGGTATAGAAGGACTTCAAAAACTTCGTCCTGCATTTTCAGAAAGCGGAAACATAACCGCAGGGAATGCTAGTCAAATATCTGATGGAGGTTCTGCTGTTGTGGTGACTTCCCGTTCAGTGGCTGATCAACTTTCTATTCAGCCTTTGGCTGAACTGGTCTCTTATGGCCAAGTTGCAGGACCTGATACCAGTCTGCTTACTCAACCATCTCGGGCGATTTCAGATGCATTAGGAAGTAGCGGATTGTCATTATCAGATATTGACCTCTTCGAAATCAATGAAGCTTTCGCAGCAGTTTCTGTTGCTTCTATGGCAGATCTGGGAATTGATGATTCTGTTGTAAACGTTAATGGTGGTGCTATTGCCCTTGGCCATCCAATTGGTATGTCTGGTAACCGTTTGGCGTTAACTCTTGCGTATCAATTGCGACGTCAGGGCGGTGGCATCGGAGCAGCAGCTCTATGTGGTGGCGGCGGGCAAGGTGATGCGTTGATTCTTAGGGCATCTGTTTAAACCCTCATTTGGTTTAAAATGATGGGCGCGGATACCGGAGAATAGGTAACGCATTTATTACACGTGCGGGCAAAGTATCTAAGGGTTTCTTGTCTCTGTAGCTGCTGAATTAGCCTATTTGACAACATAATTGTCTTAATGTAACGTAAATGTAACTTAAGAGTTGGTTTCACCCACAGGATCGTAATAAAAAAGGGTTTTTCTCTTTAAAAAATGCGAACTTTACGTGAAAGATATCCCCAAATCTTTAGGACAAAATGCAACACTCTGAAACTGCGGGATTTCCCCTCCCACCGCAGGTGACTGACGAGACCCACCAACTCGTCAGTCACGTGAGTGTTTTTGCAGAACAATAACTAGTTGACTTCTATTTCCCGTCGACCTTCCAAAGCTCTACCTAACGTCAACTCATCTGCATATTCAAGGTCACCCCCAACTGGTAGACCACTAGCGATTCGGGTAACAGAAACACCAAGGGGCTCCAGTAACCGAGCTAGGTACATGGCAGTTGCCTCACCTTCAATATTGGGATTCGTGCACAAAATAACCTCAGAAATAGGATTTTCCTGAAGTCGCGTAAGTAGTTCCTTTACTCGAAGCTGCTCTGGTCCTATACCATCAATTGGATTAATCGCCCCTTGCAAGACATGGTAGAAGCCTTTGTATTCCTGAGTTCTTTCAACGGCAACGATGTCTCTTGGTTCCTCAACGACACACACTAACGAGGGATCTCTTCGTGAATCAGAGCAAATGTCACAAATCACTTCATCACTCATATTGAAGCATTTGTCACAAAATCGTACTTTCTCCTTCGCATCACGGATAGCATCTGAAAGTCGAATTGCTTCTTCATCAGCGATTTTAACCAGATGGAATGCGATGCGTTGAGCAGATTTTGGGCCGACACCAGGCAACTTTCCTAACTCATCTATAAGCGTTTGGACTGCCGGTGTATAAATACTCACAGCCCACCTCCGAACCCTATTGGATTCCCTTTCTCTGAATCATTTTCATTCATGATCAACGATCTTTGCCCCTGGAAAACTATCTACAACTAACGAAAGGCCATCTCCGGCTGTTGCTTCAGCATCCTCTAACGAATCAAGATCAATACCTTCATCAGCTTTATTGGTTGTTGACACCTGTGTCTCAATTTTCTGAGCTGTATTTGCCCCGGCAGATTCAACAATGAGGTGCACATTGGTCTTCCTATGTAATTTTTGGGAGATTAGTTCTTCAACTTCACTAAGGCACTCAGCACAGCGATCACGATGAATTTCATTGGGTAAGGCAAATGTGACCCCACTACTATCAGTAGAAACAAATCTCCCTCCACTAAAACGCGCCTTCGCTTTTCCAGATAAGCCCTTTTTGATCTCAGGCCACGCAGATTCGACTTCTTGTAATGATAGGAGGTCATCATTCTCCGGAACTGGTTTCTCATGAGCGACCGGAGCTTCTTCAACAGGCGTAGGAATGTCCTTCTTCTTTCCCGAATCAGAAGCAGGTTTTTTGCTACCTGTCGATTCGCCAAGGGAAGGCTCCTCAACCCCCTCCAAATGACGTTCTATTTTCTCAATACGTCGCAAAATCGAAGTTGAGTCATTTTGGAGTTTTGGATGAGAGAGTTTGAGAATCGCTACCTCAAGGTCAATCCTAGGGTCAGGAGAATTACGCATACCTACCAAAGCACCGCCAATGGTTTCGAGCGACTTAGTAATAGTCGCTAAAGGCATTCGCTCAGAAAGTTTTTTCGACTGTTCTGCTTGATGATCAGAAAGATGATCCGGAGCAGATCCCATCGCGGTAAGAAAAGCATTCCGTAATCGATCTATAAGAATTTCTCCAATAACTCTAGGAGAGCGACCTGATTGAACTGCTTTGCTCAACCCACTTATAACTTCGCTCGGATCGCCAAGAACAATTCCATCAAGCACCTCTTCGACAGCTGTATCATCGTCAGGAGTTCCACCTCTGGCGAGTGTCTGTTCTAGAGCAGATAAAGCATCGCGCGCTGAACCGCCTCCTACTCGAAGTACATAGTCAATCATCTCATCAGTTACATCAAGGCCGGCGTCTTGAACTACCCAACGGAGATGGTCCCCTAGAAGGTTCGCTGGAATCAGTTCAAACTCAAAGTGCTGTGTTCTACTCCGAATTGTTGAGACAACTTTTTGTGGCTCAGTTGTTGCAAGCACAAAAACAACGTGACTGGGAGGTTCTTCTAAAGTCTTTAACAGTGCATTCTCAGCCCCCGATGTCAACATATGGACTTCATCAAGAATATAGACCTTGGTCCGACCGGGTGAGCCCAATGCAACTTTCGAAATAAGGTCACGTATAGCTTCAACGCCATTATTTGAGGCTGCATCTAATTCATGGAGGTCATAAGAATTACCTTCCGAGAAAGACAGACAGGAGTCACATGTACAACACGGTTCACCGTCAGTTTCTAGAGAAGTACAATTTAAAGCCTTGCCAAGGATACGAGCTGTGCTGGTCTTCCCAGTTCCCCGTGGGCCGCTAAATAAGTATGCGTGGCCTACACGGTTCTCAGTAATCGCATTCTTCAATGCGGTCACAACGTGTTTTTGTCCCACCAACTCGCTAAAACGGCCTGACCGGTAACGACGATAAAGGGACTGATATGCCATGAAGGAATCCTAGTCCTGCTATAGGTCATCAGGTAAAGTAATTGGAATTCTGAGCACATTTTTTCATAAGAACATCCGTTCCCGAAAGTGACGATCAGGCTACCTGCGGCACATCTGTGATTCCGCTGAGAGCTGCTGCCTTCCGACCCTGACTCGGTTCACGGGCACTGTTTGCACAGGACCCAATCGCCACATCCAAAAACGGATGTGTACTTATGGTACCTAATTAATAAAACAATGCACAAGGAAACATAACTTTGCTTTCAATGTCAGGAAGGTTGCAATGATAGTTTTCATGACTACCCTAAGTAATCTCTTGAAATTTCAAGTGATTTTTAGGAGGAGTGCGAGAGCGGCCGAATCGGCACGCTTGGAAAGCGTGTGTGGGGAAACCCACCGTGGGTTCGAATCCCACCTCCTCCGCGGAAATATTTTATTTTATGGAATCGTAAGCGGCTTCGAGAATGCTGAGACCCCGAGTATCTCCTACCACTGTTTGCATCATTTTATTCATCATGTAGCTAACGGTTAATCCGTTATCAACATCATTGACAATCAACG
>PVBE011916989.1_pt1 | contig 20873 bp, 15 predicted proteins | sample 1631181 | NCBI WGS metagenome assembly PVBE01 (sample SAMN08397723, study PRJNA350692) | Marine metagenome, whole genome shotgun sequencing project. | isolation source: water | place: Pacific Ocean | collected 2012-04 | reverse complement strand
GCGCAGTGCATCACGCACCACGGCCCAATGCCCAGGGGCCCGGGCGCATGTTTCAATAGCCAAATTGCGCTAACCCCCGGTCGGACTGGAGTGATCAGTCGGGATGGTTCCCCAGATCGGGGCTTGGACTGGGTTTTGCTCGAATGGTTGGGCTTTTCAATTGGAACGTTGCTGCATGACTGATATATGGTCACTTGTAAGTGTTACGTTTCATCCAAGTAATCCTCCAGCCGGATACGATCCCAAGCTTTCTGGGGTGGGTGTATACGATCCGCGAATGGCAAAGTGGAGGGCCGCGTGGCGTCGATGACGATCTTGGTGTTCATCGGACCTTTTTCTGTACGCACCTCCCCATAGGCTGACGGATTGAGGTGCGCCCCCATGGCGTAGGGAATCATGGCCAAGTCTCGATCACCCTCCATATGGGTGGCGATAGCCCACAACACCTGTTCTTCGTTATAGAAGTCGATATCATCATCCAAGACAATCGCAATCTTGAGGTTGGGTTCGGCGGCCAAAGCGGCCATCCCGGCTGATTTCCCTTCACCGGGAACACGCTTCTTTATCTTCACATAAGCGGTAAAGACGCAACTCCCTGACGGTGGCAAATAGACGCCCGTAACCGACGGCACCAGTTTACTGACAGTATCAAAGATTGAGCTTTCGAAGGTTAGCACGCCGGCTAAATTGTGCTCCCGATGGCTAGGATCTAGGTCGTGGTAAATGGGATCCCGACGAGTGGTGATAGCGGTTATTTTCATCAGGCCTACTGGGTCTTTGGAGGGGCCATAAAAGCCTGTATATTCAGAAAAAGGCCCGTCAGCTGTTTCTTCGTTAGGGTCCAGAATACCTTCGATAGCGATCTCAGCCCAGGCCGGGACCGGGAGATTGACGGTCTCAGCAGGAACCACCTCCAATGACTCGCCCATCAAGGCACCCATTATCTCGAACTCATTCGATTCAATTGGGCCGCGTGCCAGGGCCCCCATTACCGCTGCTGGGTGATGACCTATGAATAACACCGCTTCCATTGCCTGGTTCATTTCCTTGTAACGGCGGTAGATGTAGGCCGCATGGTGGGCCGGGTTGAACATGCAGGCGAAGCGGTTTTTGCCCTTGATTTCGTGACGGTACATGCCGGCGTTAAGGACGCCAGTATTGGGGTCACGTATCACCAGGCAGCCGACGGTAATATACTTGCCGGAATTTCCTTCAGCATGTTTTATGATAGGAAACTGGCTCAGATCCACGTCATCCTTTTGAATGATTATTTCTTTCACAGGCGCCTTGTCACGTGGAACTTCGATTGTCGGGAGCGGTTTTTCTACCCGCTCACGGAATCGCTGTAGAATCTCACCCTTGGGCTGGTCAGGGCTTAACCCAAGTGCCAAGCCCAGAAGTTCGTAGCTGCCGAACAGGTTGGTTGCCATTGGCATGTCCGATCCCTTGGTGTTTTCGAAGCGGATTACCGGATAACGGTTGGCGGCAGCAAGCTTCTGTTGAATCACACAGGGCTCGTGGATAGGATCCACGGTACGGGAGACCGACGCGAAGAACTGAGGCCCCATTTGGCGGCATTCAGCCAGGAAACTACGCAGATCCTTGTTCATGTGATTTCTCCTTTCGTAGCCGAACGGGTGTTTAATTCCATGCCAACCGCACGCCATTGCCATATCAGGGTTGCCAAGGCCACGGCAACCCCGCCCAGTTTGTATCCCCAGGGATTGACCAGTAAAAGAACCGAAGCAATCACCAACAAGCACCGTCCAATCAGTCTTACAGGACCACGGAAGAATCCCTGAAAGGCGATGGCCAGGCAGGCGAACCCAGCCAAGCAGGACACGAGGACCGTTGAAATTTCCATCAGGCCACCCTTGAGTAGCATAGCCTGGTTCCCAACAAAGATGAAGGGTACCAAGTAGGCCACGAACCCCAACTTCACTGATTGAAAGGCGGTTTCCATAGGTCTTGATTTAGCGATGGCCGAGGCGATGTAAACGGCCACGCAGACCGGCGGTGTGATGAAAGAGAGCATCGCGAAGTAAAAGATGAACAGGTGAGCCGCGATTGGTGTTACACCGGCCGTGACCAAAGCTGGCGCAGCAAGTACCGCAAGCACGATATAAGACGCAGTGATGGGCATGCCCATGCCAAGAACAATGCTGGAAACCGCCGTGAGTACCAGGAGCAAGTGTACGTTCCCTCCGGAAATTGAAACTAGGATTTGGGAAAACAAAAGTCCCAAGCCAGTAAGAGCAACCACCCCAACTATCAATCCAGCGACGGCACCAATGACGCCAATCTCGACCACCAATTGTCCTGTGTCGGCCAAGCAACTGACAAAGCGCGTGCCGTTTATCCGATTATTGGATAACAAGTTCACCAGTATCAACGCTCCAGTGGCCAGGAGCGCCGACTTGGAAGGACTAAAGAATAAAACGAACAGACAGATGATTAGGACCGTCAGCGGTAAAATGAAAACCCATCCGGAAAAAATAACATTACCCATTTTAGGCAACTCACTTTTCGGCAATCCTTTGTGCCCCACCTTGGCGGCTTCCATATCCACCTGCAGGAATAGCGAGATATAATAAAGGATGGCTGGTAAAAGCGCGGCGGCGACAACGTCTTGATAGGGGATTGATAAGAACTCAGCCATCACGAAGGCGGTTGCTCCCATGATTGGCGGCATTATGCATCCACCGCTAGAGGACACTGATTCCACAGCTGCCGCCAAAGCCGGCCGATAGCCCATATTTTTCATCATGGGAATGGTGATGGATCCAGTAATGACCACGTTAGAACTAGCACTGCCTGACAAGGTTCCAAATAAGCTGCTAGCTATTACCGAAACCTTAGCAGGTCCGCCACGCCGGCCGCCCATAAGCGCTAAACTAAGGTTAGTGAAAAAGTTTGCTCCACCGGTAGCATAAAGCATGCGTCCAAAAAGAACGAAAGAGAAAACCATCCCGAACACGACGACTGCAACGAAGCCCAGCAGGCTTCCCGTGTCAGTGTACAGAAAGGCCGCTATGCGCCGCCAGGAAAATCCCCGGCCACCCATCGCGCCGGGAATCATGTAGCTGTAATGGGCATAGAGGATAAACACCGAGGTCAGGATCACCAGGGGCCAACCGAAGATGCGCCGCGTTACTTCCAAGATTACGATCACTGCCAAGCCGCCCAAGATTGTCTTTTCCGGGGTCAAGAGCCCTGCGGCCAGCACGATGTCAGGCCAGAAAATAAATAAATAACCGCCAACCACTAGCCCCACGATCGCAAATAAGATGTCGTACCAGGGGAGTTTTATGCGTGAAGTCTTCTTGGTCGCAGGGAATAGGATGAAGGCGGCGGCGAAGATCAATCCGTAAATAAGGCCGAAAAACTGTTCACGAAAAATGGTGATGCCCAAATATGTCGTCAAATCTAAGGCATAACCCAAACAAACTACTGCAATGAACACAAGTAGGATCCGTACCACGGCTGCAGAGATCGGTCCACTCAGGGTTCGGCACCGATCCAGTTCTGGTTTTTCGGTCACGCTCATGGCTAGTTTGGGTTGGGCAACACGACGCTGTTACGAGCAGCAGCAGAAGAAGACCGCCGTCTACATGATATATTCTGTTGTCGGTTTGGCCCCACTTAATTGCCCTTCACACGTTTCTGGGTAGCTTCCATACTAGCCGTCCAAACGCCTTTTTCCTTATAAAACTTGATAGCTCCGGGATGGTATGGAATGGAAGCTTGAGGTGACACGAAGCCTTGGGGTGTCCAGGATTTAAGTTTTTTGTCTACTTTACCCAAAGCGGCGTTCTGCTCCCAAGCCGCCTGGATAACCTTGTAGACAACATCATCTGCCAGATTGCCGCGAGCCACCAAATAAGCTGGTAGGTATACCAATGACATGTCTGAGCGTATACCTGGCGCCGAACCTTTTTTAACCTTGGTTACCATGGCCGGATAGACCTTACGCATGCGCGCCAAGGCCTTTGGGGTGGTATCCAATCCCAAAAACCGGATGCCGATAGTAGAATCTAATTGGCGTGTCACTCCTGACCCCACGGAGGCATAAAAAACATCCAGTCTCTTTTCGGCAAAATCGTCCTTCATACCTCGGTAGATAGAGGTCCGAGGCACTCCCTTGATGTCCTTCCAGGTCAGTCCCACATTGGCCAGTTCGGCTTCTCCATAAATTTTAACATTGGGTGCACCCGAGTATTCTGATGCCATGCGTTTGCCACGAGCCTGATACCGCGAAGTGATCGGGGAACTGTTCCGTACGTAGAAGCCTACATTGATGCCACCGCCTACTAAGACCAGTTTGATATCATAAGGTTTGGTAAAAGGTTTCTTACCCTTGTAGGCCATGTATAGGCCAAAAAATGAATCGATCCCCAGGTCAATCTCGTTGTCATCCATCATGGGGAGCCAAACACCCGATCCAGACACACCCACTAGTCTTCCAGTCATGCCCGAATATTTAGTCAACAGATCGGTAAAGGCAGCGCCATAGACATAATGGCGTGAACCCGCTTCGTGGGCACCGATGACGATATCCTTTTGGCCGGCCGATGCCGGCAGAACGGCCAAGCCCAGTAACACCGCTAAGGTAGCGAGTAGTCTTTTGTACCACCGCGCACTCAAGATCGTTTTAGTCATTCCCATCTTCAATTTCCTCCCTATGGTTTACCCGGACTAGCAGTAGCCAGGGTGTTCAAAATTCTGTAAGCATGCCCAATTTCTGCTGCAACTTCTTGTTGCTACAAGCCAGAAAATCCAAACAATAGTGTAAAAATTAATCAATTTCCAAGTAATTCCCCTAACTAAGGAAACACCATTAGCCACACTACCTGAGAATTCGCAGGCGCCGAAAAATCTCAACGAGGCTAAAAGCCAGACTGCAATCGTAGATCAATGTACAGTATTGACCCACACTAACAGCAAAAGAGACAATTCACACGGATTGTAGAAACCGCGGGCAACACATCTCTAGCTCTAGCACCGAAGAGGCAAAGCAACAAGACTGACGGCTGGATTCTATCCACAGATAGTTAATGCTGTCAATAATGGCCTAACAGTCCCGTTGAAGGATGCTGTCCACACATGACAATATCTCATGATCGGTGGGGCGGCTGCTTGGACAGAATTTTGCGAGTTTGTTGTAATTCCTGACTTGGGTGTTTCGTTTAATGGCGGTATACGGCAGTTAGCTTTCAAACGGCGTAGCGAATGTTTGCCTATGGATTATACTGAAAATTAAAACGTGCCTTGAGTGGGAACGCGCTGTTGGCTATCGTTGGATGACAGCCTTAACAATATTCAGTTAGGGTGCTGATACTCTACCTGAGCAAGTAGTATAACCCTAGTGCCACACTATGATCTGGAATATCAGTTTGCAGAATGAATTTATTGCCATCAATCCGGAATTTTTTTTCTATCTTTTTCAAAAATAGTCGACTATATAGTATACAAAGAATGACAATCTTATTGTTTTGAGCGCGGATAACGCTCCATTTTGGGAATATTATTTTGAGGTAAATTTAGAAATGAGAGAAATAGGAGGAACCCGAAATATTAGCGGTCCCTTTCAGCACGCGCCAGATAGCGATTCCGAATGCCTAAAACCAATCGCCGAGATGATATGCCCTGTTTTCGATCACCAATGGCTGAATGACGATTATAAACACCTGGTTGTCGAGGCGCCGGTTCGCGCTCTGGCGGCTCAACCGGGGCAGTTTTTTCATTTGCTGTGTCGGGAAAGCGATGACGTCGCCCCCTATCTGCGCCGCCCGATGAGCGTATACCGGATTGACCGGGATCAGGGCCGCATCGAATTCCTTTACAAAGTGGTGGGTGAGGGCACGCGGATATTGGCGGAGTTGAAGCCCGGCGATGGGCTCAATGCTGTCGGGCCGCTGGGACGGGGATTCGATCTCTCGTCTAAACCGGAACATATCCTGCTGTTAGCCCGCGGGGTCGGATTAGCGACCCTGGCGCCACTCGCCGAGGCGGCTCGGGAACGCGGGATTGGCGTTGACGCCATCCTCAGCGCCCGCTCTTCAGATGTCCTGATGTCGGTCGACTATCTCCGTCAGTCGAGCGCGATCGTTACGACGGTAACCGATGACCCCGACGATACCCATGGCGACAGCGGTGTTGATAAAGTTGAAGAAATGGTGCGGCATATTGCGAAGGAAAAGGGCACCGGGCTATTCGCCACCTGTGGCTCCAATCGGCTGCTCCAGATGCTTCGAAAAGTCGGGGTCGAACTCGGTATTTCGGGGCAGGTGGCGTTGGAGCAACAAATGGGATGTGGCCTGGGTATGTGTTATTGTTGCGTCCGACCATTTCAAAACACAGTCGGAGAAATTGATTATCGGCGGGTTTGTATTGATGGTCCCGTGTTTGATCTTCAGGAGACGGTTTCATGGTAGATTTAAGCGTCGATATCGGAGCCCTGAAGTTGGCCAATCCGATCATGCCCGGCTCCGGCACCTTTGCCGAGGGTATGGAACAGGTCGTCGATCTCAATTGTATCGGCGCCTTTGTCGCCAAGACCATCACCCCGGAAATCAGGGAAGGTAATCCCCAACCTCGAGTGACCGAATTAAAGAACGGTATGATCGGCTCTATCGGTATCCCATCCAAGGGGCCGGAGCATTTTATTCGAGAAATCGTGCCATTTTACAATCGTTTTACACCGCCATTCGTCGCCAGTGTTTCGGCGAGTTCGGCTGAGGAATTTGGTGAATTATGCGCCCAAATTAGCGTCGAGGGGGTTGACGTCATCGAGGCCAATATCTCATGCCCAAACCTAAAACGTGACGGCGAGGCTTTTGGTATGCGGTGCGCCGATACAACTGATGTCTTAGAGGAGATCAAGAAACGCACCGATTTGCCTGTCTGGGCCAAGTTAACCCCCAATGTGGGTAATATTGGCGAGATTGCCCAGGCGGCTGAAGACGCCGGGGCTGATGCTTTGGTCGTCGCCAATGCGCTTTTAGCCATGGCCATAGACACCGAAACATTCCGGCCTAAGCTTGGAAATGTCATGGGTGGCATCACCGGTCCGGTAGTTAAGCCGATCATTTTGCGCATGGCTTATCAATGCGCCAAGGCGGTGGATATTCCGGTTATCGGATGTGGGGGTGTCGCCACCGTCGCCGATGTTGCAGAATACATGCTGGCTGGATGTACGGCGGTTCAGGTGGGAACGGCAAGCTTTGTTCATCCAACGGCGATGATCGATATTATCGATGGCCTGGCTGATTATTTGGAAGGCCAGGGTTTGAATTCGGTGACGGATTTGATTGGCGCCATGGTTGAACCTGGAAATAATGCGGAAGGCGTTGTGGAAGCGCCTTCTATTCGAACCGTTGGGGGAGGAAATGAAGGCGGCGGCGTTTAAATATCTGCGCGCAGAAAATTTGGATAATGCTTTTGATGCGTTCGCCGAATATGGCGATGAGGCGCTTATCCTGGCGGGAGGGCAAAGCCTTATGCCGACCATTAATTTGCGTTTGGCGCAGCCGGCGGTGCTGGTCGATATTAATCATATTTCCGGCCTGAGTGGGATCGAGCAGTCTGGTGAGAAAATTCAAATTGGCGCCACAACCCGCCATTTCGAATTGGCCAATAGTGAATTAGTCGCCTCCAAACTACCGCTTATCGCTTCAGCCATAAAACATGTCGCCCATCGGGGTGTACGTAACCGGGGAACATTTGGCGGTAGCCTGGTTCATGCCGACCCAGCAGCTGAAATGCCGGCCTGCGCAGTGGCCCTTGGCGCGACTTTGGTTTTGGAATCCAGGGCTGGAGAGCGGCGGATTAGCGCATCTGACTTTTTTCTCGGTGTGATGTCCACAGACCGACGGCCGGATGAAATTCTCACCTCTATTGAATTGTCGGCGGATGGGCCGGGCGATGTCTGGGCATTCCGTGAATTAAGTCGCCGCCATGGTGATTTTGCCATGGTCGGCGTTACCGCTAAGGCTAGGCGAGCATCTGAGAGACTCGAAGATTTACGTCTGGTGGTATTTGGCTGTGAGGAATGTCCACAAATTTCAGCGGTAGCGGCCTCCCTGGCGGCTTCGGGGCAAGAGCCGGTGGCAATTGCCCAGGCAGTGGCCGAGGAATTAAATCCCATGACCGATCTAACGGGCGACGCTGAAACGAAACGATTTCAGGCGCGGAGCTTGATTGAGCAGAGTCTGGTTGATCTGTTAGAGGGACGGGCTGATGGTTGAAACTGTATCTATTAGGCTGACCGTCAATGGCGCGGAAGTCAGTAAAGAAGTTGAGCCGCGCCAACACCTGACTGATTTTCTCCGTAACGAACTGGGTCTGACCGGGAGCCATATCGGTTGCGAACATGGCGTCTGCGGCGCCTGTTCCGTGCGGGTGGATGGCCGGGTTGTTCGTGGCTGTCTGATGTTGGCGACCCAAGCTGACGGCGCGGCGGTCGAGACCATCGAGGGGATTGTCGAATCCAGCGAGGCCGCCGATCTGGCGGAGGCTTTTATCGGACGTAACGCCCTCCAATGCGGATTTTGCACGCCGGGTATGATGCTGACCGCCGCCGAGTTGTTGGCTGAAGGAAAGCCTCTTGATCGGGCGGGTATACGCCAGGAACTGTCTGGCAACATATGTCGTTGCACCGGTTATCAGGCTATTGTGGACGCTGTTGAATCCGTTCTCGTAAAAAAAACTGGGGAGGTGTGAGGGGATGAAGGATTCAAACCGAATTATCGGTGCCTCGCTTCCTCGCCCCGATGCTAGGCGGCTTGCCGCAGGTCGGGGAACATTTACCGACGATATTATATTGCCGCGAATGGTCCATATGGCTTTGGTGCGTTCGCCCTACGCCCATGCCATGATCAAGTCTATCGATACCAGGAAAGCGACCAAAGCAGAGGGTGTGGTGCGAGTGATTACGGGAGAGGATCTGGCGGATATTTGTTCACCCTTTATTGCCGGTATCGAATTTTTACCCAATATGATTTCCCCGCCGCAATACGCCCTGGCGCCAACGGAGGCGGCTTGGCAGGGAGAGGCGGTCTGCGCAATTCTGGCCGAAAGCCGAGCTTTGGCCGAGGACGCGGCCCAATTGGTGCTGGTCGAATGGGAGGAACTGCCGGCCGTCGTGGACCCGGTTGCCGCTCTGAAACCGGACTCGCCCCTGGTTCATAGCGGTCTTGAATCCAACCTCGTCATGACCTTGCCCCGCGCCGAAGGCGATACAGAAGCCGCTTTTGCCGAAGCGGCGGTCGTGGTCGAACACAGTTTTGAATTTGGCCGTCAATCGGGCCTCGCTTTGGAAACCCGCTCGGTAATCGCTGATTTCGAACCAGCCGGTCGGCGGCTCACCGTCTATCAATCCCACCAAACTCCTTATCAGATGCAGGACGTTTATGCGCGCCATTTGGGATTGGACGAGCATCAGGTGAGAGTCATCGTCAAAGATGTGGGCGGTGCTTTTGGCCTCAAGCTTCACGCCTATCCCGATGAAATGGCTGCTGTCGCCGCCAGTGTGCTTCTCGGGCGTCCGGTTAAATATATCGCTGATCGCCAAGAATCTTTCGCCTCGGATATCCATGCCCGGGAAATGACAGCAGCCGGGCGGTTGGCGGTAAACGGGGAAGGAAACATCCTGGGCGTTGAGGTGGATGTGCTGTCGGCTGTTGGTGCTTATTCGGTCTATCCCCGTACGAGTGTCGGCGAAGGAATTCAGGCGGTGCAGTTTACCGGCGCACCGTATCGTCTGCCGGCTTTCAAAGGCCGGGTCCGGGTGGTTTACCAGAACAAGACGCCAACTGGCGCCTATCGGGCCGTCGGCCAGCCTATCGGTTGCGTTGTCATCGAACAGCTTTTGGATTTGGCGGCGGCTGAATTGAATCTCGATCAAGCGGAAATCAGGCGGCGTAATAATCTCGGCCCGGCTGATTTGCCCTTGAAGGCGGCCGGTGGTTTGGAAATAGAGGATGTCTCCCTCGACGCCTGCCTCACCGCTTTGTTGAACAAAATGGACTATGAGAAATTGCGCCGCGATCAGGACGAAGCGCGGCGGCAAGGTCTTTGTCGTGGGATCGGTCTGGCGACCTTCGTGGAACAAACTGCAGTAGGCGCCGGACTCTATGGTCCCGCTGGAGCCCGGATCAGTGCTCAGGAAGGCTGTTCTTTGCGGCTTGAACCTTCCGGACTGGTTCGGTGCGCCACCAGCGCTACCGATCAAGGGCAAGGGACGTTAACAGGTATCCAGCAAGTGGTCGCCGAAACCCTTGGCGTTAAATTCGACGCCGTAACGACCGAAGACGGCGACGGCGGCTCAACGCCATATGGGGGCGGCTCTTGGGCGTCGCGAGGATTATCCGTCGGCGGTGAAGCCGCCCGGCTGGCCGCCATTGATTTGCGCCGTAAGATATTAGGGGCGGCGGCGGCAATATCTCAGGAAACGCCTGATAATCTGACCCTGTCGGGAGGGGAGATATTCAGCGACGGCAAAAGCTTGATGGCGCTGTCCGAATTGGCGCGGATTGTGCATTTTCGCCAAGATACATTGCCGTCTGATGTGGATTGTGAAATGAACGTTACCCGCCATTTTCTGCCCCGCAAATTCCCCTATTTCATGGCGAATGGCATTCAAGCGAGCTATCTGGAAGTGGATCTGGGCACCGGCGCTATCAAGTTGCTCGATCATTGGGTGGTTGAAGATTGCGGTTTGGTGGTCAATCCCTTGCTGGTCGATGAGCAATTGCGTGGCGGTATCGTTCAAGGGCTGGGAGCAGTTTTGTATGAACATTGCCTATATGACAGCAGCGGGCAAATTCTAACTGCATCGCTGGCCGATTATGCTGTGCCGTTGGCTTCTGAAATGCCCGATATTCATGTTGTCCATGTGGAGAATCCGACTTCCGGAACAGGACTTGGCGCCAAAGGAGCGGGAGAAGCTGGCACTTTGGGTGCGCCGGCGGCGGTTTGGTGCGCTGTAAATGACGCCCTGCGACCGTTGGGGGCGCAGGTTTGGAAACAGCCATTCACGGCGGCCCATATTATTGAAGCTCTTCGTTCCGCAAATTGCCCGCAAGAGGCAAGTGAGCTATTTGAGAATTAGATTGTTGAATGTTTGAAATATACAAAGGAGATTGAAATGGTATAGGGTGAATGAAAGTTACGTATTTGACGTTCATTACAATATTATGTAAGAGAGAATTTAGGTATATTTTGACAGGAGAGAGTAATGAAATTGAAAACACTCACCTTCATGGGGATGGCTCTAGGGTTTATGGCGGTTGCCGCCGAAACCAGCTACGCGGCGGAAGTCAAATTGAAAGCCGCCAGCTTTTTACCCTCACGGACAGTTTTTGCTAAATATTTCAAGGACTGGGTTAATCACACAAACAAACAATGCGCCGGCATGTTCAAGATTAGCGTGGTCGGCCCGGCCGCCATTAAAACGCTGGAACAGTGGAACGCTTTGAAAAATGGCGTTATCGATCTACATTACGGTCCGCCAAATTATTATAAGGGCGTTATGGTCGAAGGCGATGTGACGATCCTGGCTAAAAATGAATCGGCCGATCAGCGCAAGAACGGCGCCTGGGCGATGATTAACGATCTGCACAAAAAGAAAATGAACGCCATTTATCTGACGAACATTCTCAATGGCGTTAATTTTTATCTCTATACCAGCAAGCCAGCCGTCAATAATCGTTTCGAAGGTTTCCGTATTCGTTCTGTGCCTATTTACGACGAATTCTTTAAACATCTCGGCGGCCAGCCCGTCCGCATGTCGCCGGGCGCGCTCTATACGGCTTTGGAGCGTAAAGCCGTTGACGGTTACGGTTGGCCGCTTTGGGGCATTAAGGATTTTGGTTGGCATAAGCACACCAAATACCGCTACGGCCCTGGATTCTTTAGCGCCAATGTAAACATCATCGCTAACCAGGACAAATATAATGGCATGTCTAGTGAAGCGCGCAAATGTATGATGGATCAGGCGATCTGGTTGGAAGGTCAGTGGCCGTCTTGGCGCGCTGCGGAAGCCGCCAAACAGACCAAACCTCAGGACGACGCCGGCATCAAATATGTTGATATGGGCGCTGGTTTCTCCCAGAAGGCGGAAGAGCTGTATTGGGCCCAATTGTCAAAAGACGCTCCGGCCTTTATTAAGAAGATCAGGCCGTTGCTGTCCAAATAGGCTGTATTAGGAAATGGGACGCGCCAGTGGCGTGTCCCATAATTTGTTTTGATTTCTGAAATTTCTACTTCAAAAAACCAAGGTGGTATCCTTAACCTCGTCATTAATATTTGTGCGGTGATGGCGGCTATTCTTGTCTGCGCTCTGGTTATCATAATTGTCGCCGATATTGTGTCGCGCAATTTCCGGCTGTTTCCCATGCCCTGGTCTTTGGACGTCGCGGAGTATTCGCTCTATTTCATCACCTTTTTAGGGGCTCCCTGGGTATTGCGTGAGGAAGGGCATATCGCTGTGGATATTCTTGTGGCCAGACTAAGCCTCGCCAATCAGTTAAAAATAGCGCGGATTGCTCATATAATCGCCGCCCTGGTCTGTCTGATACTTTTTGTCACTTCGATGGGCGTCTGGTGGCGGTCATTCGCCAACGGTACGATGATTCACGAAACCTTCGTCTTTCCAGAATGGTGGATGCTGCTTCTCGCTCCGCCTGTTTTCTTAATATTAATGATTATGTTTGTTCGCTTGGTTATTGCCCCTCCTGCAACCCATGACCAACAATCGATTGGGTTTTAGTTCTCATGGAATGGTATTGGGTTCTCTTACTGCTCATTGGCGGCTTGGTTGTTTTCATGTTGCTCGGCATGCCGGTGGTCTTCGCTTTTTTCGCCATTAATATCATCGGCGCCTTTATTTTCATGGGTGGCGAGAAAGGCCTGTTCCAATTGATGCGCAACGCGATAGATTCGGTGCAGAGTTTTGCATTGCTGCCCATACCGTTGTTTATCTTTATGGGCGAGATCATGTTCCACTCGGGCGTTGCAGCGCGGGCGATTGACGCCATCGACAAGCTGATCGCCAAAGTTCCGGGGCGATTGTCCTTGGTTGCCGTTGTCGGCGGTACGATCTTTTCTTCGCTGTCGGGTTCGACCATCGCCAACACGGCGATGCTGGGCAGCACCTTGCTGCCGGAAATGTACAAGCGCGGCTATAAGCCGCAAATTTCAATCGGCCCGATTGTCGCGGTGGGCGGCATCGCCATGTTGATTCCACCTTCGGCGCTGGCCGTATTGTTGGGCAGCGTCGCTCGTATTCCCATCGGCGATCTATTGGTTGCTTCGATCATTCCAGCGTTGATTTTGGCCTTTTTGTTCTTCGCCTATATTATTATACGCTGCACGCTCGATCCCTCCATTGCGCCACCTTACGACGTGTCTGATTTGACCTGGAGCGAGCGATTAAAGCCTCTGGTTATTTACGTCCTGCCATTGATGAGCATTTTTATCGTTGTCGTCGGTAGCATCGTTGCCGGGATTGCCACACCGACAGAATCAGCGGCCCTTGGCACCGTTGCTTCGCTGATTGCCGTTGCGGCTTATGGCATGTTTAGCCGCGAGGTCTTTATGATCTCGGTAAAGCAAACTCTGCGCTTCACGGTGATGACCTTGTTCATAATATGCGGTTCAATCACGTTTTCCCAAATCTTAGCCTTCTCCCAAGCCTCTGAAGGTCTCGTCGGATTGTTGGAGGCCGCCGAGTTGGCGCCGTTGACTGTCATCTTGGTGATGATGGTGATCTTGCTGTTCCTGGGTTGCTTTATGGATCAAGTCAGTATGATGATGATCACCATGCCGATCTTTATGCTAATCGTCGAGGCGACGGATTTTGGCGTTGGCGACTTGCAACAAACCCAAGTTTGGTTTGGTGTGTTGGCGCTGATGATGTTGGAAATCAGTCTGGCCACGCCGCCTTTTGGGCTCTTGCTTTTTGTCGCCAAGGGCGTCGCCCCGGCAGGCACAAAAATGAGTGAGGTCATCACCTCGGTTTTGCCATTCATCCTTATGGCTATGGCCGTCGCGGCGCTCCTCGTATTTGTGCCTTCAATTACACTTATCATCCCCAACTTTATTGCGCATTGAAGTATTCAAATTAATCGCAGGTTATTATAAATCAAAAATTTATTTTGAAGATAAATATCGAATGTTTATATTTAACTAAAATAGTCGACTAAACGGTCGACAATTTATTATGCAATGGATATATGTATTCTGTTTGTTATTGAAATTGTATGGTATGGATAATGCCAGAATTATGGAGTGTAACAATTTGACTAATAGATCCTTACGGGCCGCAGTTGATGTTGGCGGCACCTTCACGGATGTCACGCTAAGCAATCCCGAAACCGGCGAGTTGGTTTCGGTTAAAACGCTGACCACGCCCAATGATCGGGCGGAAGGTGTGTTAACTGGCATCGCCGAGGTGTTGCAGGCGGCTGGCGAAACCGAAGACCGGATCCGGGAAGTCGTTCATGGCTCGACCACCGGCACCAATGCGTTGATTGAACGAAAAGGCGCCCGTGTCGGATTGCTGACGACCGCCGGCTTTCGCGATGTGTTGGAGATCGGACGGATTCAACGCCCCATGTCTGGGCTGTATGACGTAAATGTTGATCGACCCTTGCCACTCGTTCCCCGTTATTTATGTTTGGAAGCGATGGAACGGATGACGGCCGACGGGACGGTGTTAAAGCCTCTTGAAGAAAAAACCGTTCGCGCTGCCGCAGAGAAATTTTCCGCCGAGGGTGTTGAAGCTGTTGCCGTGGCTTTTTTGTTCAGCTACCTGAATCCTCTTCACGAACGCCGCGCCAGTGAAATATTGGCTGAAATATTGGGTGATATTCCCGTCACATTGTCTTCCGGTGTCGCCCCGGAATACCGCGAATACGAGCGCACTTCCACCGCCGTTATGAACGCCTATCTGACGCCGATCATGAACGCCTATTTGGATGATCTGGCGCCCCGTTTGGAGAAATTGCTCGGCGACGCCAGGCTTTCTATTATTCAGGCGAATGGCGGCTCAACGTCGGTAGATGTCGCTCGCGACAAAGCCATTACCACGGTCAATTCTGGTCCCGCCGGAGGCGTTGTCGCGGCGGCTTTTTACGGGCGGCGTCATAACCGGGACAAAATTGTTTCGGTCGATATGGGCGGCACATCTTTCGATATCGGTTTGATCGAGAACGGTGAAAGTCAGGTGACGACTGAGGGTGATTTTCAGGGATTGCCGGTCAAAATACCGATCATAGATTTGCATATCATTGGCGCCGGTGGTGGCTCGATTGCGTGGCGCGACACCGGTGGTGCTCCCAATGTGGGGCCATTTTCTGCCAGCTCAGATCCTGGACCGGCTTGTTATGGCCGGGGCGGCGATCAGCCTACGGTCACCGATGCGAATCTGGTTTTAGGCCGTCTAAATCCGGATTATTTCAATGCTGGAAATATGTCTTTGACTGCTGAGGCATCGCGCGCGGTTATTGGTGAATTTGCCGAAAGCCTTGGTGTTGGTGTTGAAGAAGCTGCAATGGGTATCATCAAAGTGGTGAATGCCAATATGATCAAGGGTATTGCGACGATCACCATTCAACGCGGTATTGATGTCCGGGATTTTTCCTTATTTTCCTTTGGCGGGGCCGGGGGCATTCACGCCGCTGATTTGGCGAAAGAATTGAATATGACCGAAGCAATTGTACCGCCGCTTGCCGGTACTTTTTCAGCCGTCGGGCTCTTGGTGACCGAAAGCCGGCAGGATTATGTTCGCGCTCTGGGCAATGTCACCACCGAGAGCGCCGACCCCACCGCACTGGATTTGATCTACCGGGAACTGGAAGTAGAGGGCGTCAAGGATTTAGTGGCTCAGGGATTTGACCGGGAGGCCATCGAATTAATCAGATATGCCGATTTAAAAGTAAAAGGACAGACGTACGAATTGAGTTTGCCTTTACCCATGAGCAGCCCGTTTGATCAAAAAGGGCTGGCATCGCTCGTCGAAGCGTTCGGTAATCTTTATCGGTCGCGCTATGCTTTTTTCTTTGAAGGTGAACCCATAGAGATTGTAAATCTAAGGCTGGTGGCATTGGGTCACAATGTGCCGGTTCATTTGCCTGAAGGAGAAAAAATGGGCACTGACCCGAATACCGTTCAAAAAGGCTCTCGCGACGTCTATTTCGAAGCGGTCGGATTTACCGATACCGCACTTTATGACCGGGGCAATTTGGGTGTCGGTATGACGATTGCCGGCCCGGCGATTATCGAAGAAGACACCTCTTCGACCTTGATACCGCCAGACGCAACAGCCGAAGTCACATCCGATCTAGGCCTTATAATTCGATTTGACGGGAGTGAGGGTTCACCATGACAGACCTGATCACCATGCAGGTAATGCGCTACGCCCTTGAGCAAATTGCCGATGAGATGGGCTATACTCTGGTGCGCACCGGTCGCTCCACCATTATCACCGAAATTAAAGATATTTCCTGCGTTATTACCGACGTCAAGGGTCAGACCGTCGCCCAAGCCCATCATACACCCAGCCTGCTGGCCGGATTCGAGATCACCATGAAAGAGTTGGTGGCTAAATACAAAATTCAAAATTTAGAACCGGGTGACGTCATTATTACCAATGACCCCTACAAGGGCGGTCAGCACATTATGGATTTGTACGCCATTGCACCGGCCTTTTATGAGGGCGAGTTGGTCGGCTTCGTCGGTAATATTACCCATCATTCTGATTTGGGCGGTGTCGCGGCCGGTGGCGTTGCCGGCGGTATTCGGGAAATTTATCTCGAAGGATTGCGCTTGCCTATGGTGAAATTGGTCAAAGCAGGCGTCGAAGACCAGGAAATAATTGAAATTATCAGCAATCAAATTCGCATGCCGGAGAAGACTTTTGGCGATATCCGCGCCCAGATAAGTTCCCTGATGGTTGGTACGGATCGGATGAATCAACTCTTTACCAAATACGGCAAGGAATTGGTTCAGCGGTCCTGTGAGGAATTGCTCAACTATTCCGAACGTCGGATGCGCGCCGGATTGGAAAAACTCGCCGACGGTGTTTATGAGGCCATCGATTATATCGATGACGACGGTGTTAGCGATGACCCCATCAAAGTCTCGGTAAATATTACGATAGAAGGCGACGGGGTCACGGTCGACTTAACTGGTTCTGATCCACAAGCCGAGGGCAATACCAACTCCACGCTGGCCAACACTCACGCTGCTATTTATTACGTGCTGATTGCTGTCGTCGATCCCCATATGCCGCCGAATTCAGGCTGTTACCGACCCATTGAAGTCGTCACCAATCCTGGATCGATTGTGGACCCGGTGCTTCCCGGCGCTGTTGCGGCGCGAACCAACTGTTCACAAAAAATTGTCGAAGCGATGTACCGGGCGTTCGCACCATTAACGCCCGACCGGGTTACCGCGGGTTCGCATGGCCAAATAACCACATGCGGCTTTGGTGGTGTTAATCCCGTCGACGGCGAACGATTTATCTACACCGAAATTCAAGTTGGCGGAAATGGCGCTCGGCCAACCAAGGATGGCGCAGATGGCCAAGACGGCCATCTTCCCCGCTTCATGAACACGCCGGTTGAGGCGGTCGAAACCCGCTTTCCGGTTCGCGTCGAGCGTTACGAATTTATCCCTGATTCCGGGGGTGCCGGCACCTACCGTGGCAGCTTGGCGATGGTGCGCGACATCCGAATGCTGGCGGACAATGTCAGCTTTGCCCGTTATGCCGACCGCCATACCCATGCGCCTTTTGGTCTCTTTGGCGGCAAAGAGGGATCCAAAGGTTTGTTCCTCCTTAATCCCGGGGCTGAGAACGAAAAGCGTCTCAAGTCAAAGGGCTTGGATACCTTAAGCCAGGGTGATTTGATCAGTTTGCGAATGCCGGGCGCCGGCGGCTATGGTGATCCGCTGGCGCGCGATTTGGACCTTATTGATCGAGATCTTAAAGATGGGAAAATTTCGCCGGAATGCACCGAGTCTGATTATCAGGTGGTGCTTGATCGATCAGGCCAGTCGGTAGATCATGCGCGCACGCATAAAAAAAGAATAGATGGGTAATTCAGGTATGCGTCGGCAAAGACGAAAAATCGGAATTTTAGTACCCTCCTCCAACACAACAGTGGAGTACGATTTTCAACGCGCCTTACCGGACTATGTTTCACTTCATGCCGCCCGGATGTGGTTGGTTGGCAGTAACGAAGACGTGCTTGAACGGATGGATGAAGATTTGGATGACGGTGTCGATCATCTGGCGTCGGCGGCGGTAGATCTAATTGTCTACGCCTGCACGGGCGGTAGCCTCAAGGGCGGGCCAGGATATGATCAGGCCGTACAGGCACGTATCGAAAAACGCGCCGACGGCATTCCAGCGATCTCTGCATCAAGCGCGGTATTAAGCGCAATAAAGGAACTTGGCCTGAAAAAATTGACTGTTGTTACGCCTTATCCGAAAGAAATGACCGATACGGTAGGACGATATATGGAGGGATGTGGCTTCAAGGTGCTTAACCTTGCTGGACGCAATCACCAGTCTAATCTAGCCATCGCCGAAGATTATTCTGAGAATATAATTGATTTTGCAATGGCTCAATTACATCCGGATTCGGATGGGTTGTTTTTTTCCTGTACCAATTGGCAGACTGCCGATCTAGCCGGTATCATTGAAGATAAGATCGGCGTGCCGGTCATTACCTCAAATCAAGCAACCATCTGGGCGACGTTAAAGGCAATTAGGTGCGAAAAAACTGTCCCCGGTTTCGGTAGATTGCTGGCGTTTCGGCCGCAAGACCATTCTGCTAAAGTTGGTTGATTGCCGTCTTCAGATGCGCGATTACCCACTGCATGTGCTTGCGATAGATACGCTCGGCGACATCGCCTTTACCTTCTAAAATCGCCGCCGTAATTTTTTGAAATGCATCAACATGCCGGCGCCAATGAGCGCCCGGAAATATTCCTGATATGTGACGATAAAAATGACCGAAATTTGACCGGTTGACCATTTCGGTAATGTAATTATTACCCGATATTTCTGATAAAACGAGATGCAGATTTGAGACCGAGGCAAAAAAATCAGCGCTGTTTTTCGTTTTTTCTGATTCGATAATTGGCTTTAGCGCCTGCTTGACGAGCGCCTTGTTGCCTTTTAAATGCATGTAGTCGGCAGCCAATCGCACATTGACGCCGCCGACCGCCGCCCAAACTTCCGAAAAGTCGATCAGTTCATCCATCGATAGGCTGCGAATGCGGGCGCTGCGGTTTTGCAGGAGTTCAATGACGCCTTCGCCGACAAGAACGTGAATCGCCTCTCGAACCGGCGCTTTACTCAATTTCAATTCTTCCATCAAGTCACCGGCGATCAAATACTGACCCGGGATATAACGGCCTTCTTTTATCCGCGATAAAATCGTCGCAATGACTATTTGAACCGCTGTTGGTTTTCTTTTCTCAAATTCATTTTTCATCTTCAAATATCTCTGAACTTTGCGGGGCAAATTAAATTATTCTAATGGGTGCAATTGACCAACCCTTATATCGATTCAGATATTAAACCTGCAAAAAAATACCGCAATATTCTCTCAACTTTCTGAACCGATATTTAATCAGAATTAGGAATCGCAATTGTGCCTTTGTTTAGGCACTGTCAGACGAATGAGAACCAGTCTCTGTGTAGCATAAATACCGGGAGTTTATGCAGCACAAAGCTGCTGCCACTCGGCAAGTGCAGCGTTACGATGAGCCAGAAACTCTCTCTTATCAAATACTACAATCTAGTGCCATAAACGCTGACGAGGGACAACTCTGACGACGGACACGTCTCATTCATCTAAAATGCCGACTTGCCCGTAGCGGTGAACTAAGGTTATCTCGATGAGCCGGAAACTTCCGGCGGAAGAAGGACAGCCAAATGGACGAAAGACCACTTAGCGACATAGCAGCGGCGCTACGCAGCGGAGAAGAGTCGTCAAAATCATTATTCCGGCAAGCAGAAATCTGCCATGAAAAGTGGAATCAAAAGCTGAACGCCTTCAAGATTTGGGACAGTGAGAAGTCATTGGAGCGGGCCAAAATTGCCGATGTTGCTTTCACCGCCGGAAACGAACTAGGGCCGCTGCAGGGAATACCAATCGCCATCAAGGATTTGTATGGAGTTCCTGGCCTGCCGACCTTCGCCGGGTCAGCCATGCCTTTACCGAGCAAATGGGAGAAGGCTGGTCCGGTGGTTGCCGAAATCCAATGTCAATTAGGGAATATCGTCGGGAAAACCCACACCGTTGAGTTCGCTTTCGGCGGTCTGGGTGATAATCCCCATTGGGGGGCACCGCGCAACCCGTGGGATGCCGTTCAACATCGTTCGCCCGGCGGCTCTTCCAGCGGTGCAGCTGCCTGTCTTTGGGAAGGTTCTGCTTTGGTGGCTTTTGGAACCGATACTATGGGTTCGGTCCGTATTCCCGCGGCGATGAATGGCGTGGTGGGCTTGAAGCTTACTCATGGACGCTGGTCCAACAAGGGCATCGTACCCCTATTGGCGGAGGTAGATACGCCCGGCCCCCTTGTGCGCTCAGTGGCCGATGCGGCATATGTTTTTGTAGCGCTCGACCCTGCCCTTCACGGGAATTCAGCGAGCAATCCGACAAAAATCGGGCAGGCTGAAATTGACGATTTTAGGATCGGCATTGCCGATGACTGTTTCTGGCAGGATTGTGATCACGGCATCGTCGAGTGTGTCCGGAAAAGCATCAGTGAACTAGAAAAATCGGGCGCCACAATTGTTGACGCGCCGTCCTCGGAAACCGCCGAGTTGATGGCTATCGTCATGGCTGGCGGCGTTC
>PVBE010001499.1_pt1 | contig 20873 bp, 23 predicted proteins | sample 1631181 | NCBI WGS metagenome assembly PVBE01 (sample SAMN08397723, study PRJNA350692) | Marine metagenome, whole genome shotgun sequencing project. | isolation source: water | place: Pacific Ocean | collected 2012-04 | reverse complement strand
TAGGGTGGGAATGTATCCGTGGGAACGGAGCGAGGGCGCAGCCTGAGCGCAGTTCCCCCGGCCCCCGCCCGCGGGGAGGAAGCGAGTATGACCGTTGCCGAGAAGAAGGTGGTTCGAGGGCGCCTGAGTGCCTTGCAATTGGCCGAAGCTTTGGGGAACGTGTCCGAGGCCTGCCGAAGGCGAGGCATGAGCCGCACCCAGTTCTACGAGTACAAACGGCGTTTCCAGACGCACGGTCTGGAGGGCCTCAGGGATTTGCCCCCGGTGCACAAGTCCCATCCCATGACGACGCCTCCCGAGACGGTGGAGAAGATTCTCGCGCTCTCGTCGGAGAACCCGATGTGGGGCTGCACGCGGCTGAGCCAGCAACTCAAGTTCGCGGGGGTTTCTGTATCGAGCCCTGTCATTCAGAAGATTCTCATCAAACGGGGGCTGGGCTCGCGCTACGAGCGGCTGCTCAAGCTCGAGGAGCGGGCCTCGAGGGAGAAGGTGAAGCTCACCCCCGCCCAGGCGGCGGCGATTGAAAAGGCCAACCCCTGCTTCAGGGAGCGGCACGTGGAGAGCCGGCGGCCGGGCGAGGTCCTGAGCCAGGACACCTTCTTCGTGGGCCATCTCAAGGGAGTGGGCAAGGTCTGGCTCCAGGCGGTGGTGGACACCTTCGGGAGCTACGGCTTCGCCTATCTGCATACGGGCAAGCTTCCCGAGCACGCTGCCGCCGTTCTTCACAACAACGTGCTGCCCCGGTACGAGGCGTGGGGCCTGGAGGTGAAGGCCGTTCTCACCGACAACGGCAGAGAGTTTTGCGGAAAAGAGAGCCATCCCTATGAGCTGTATCTGGCCCTGAACGAGATCAGGCACCGCACGACGAAGGTGAGGCATCCCCAGACGAACGGCTTCGTGGAGCGCTTCAACCGAACGCTGCTCGGTGAGTTCTTCCGGGTGGCCTTCAGGGAAAAGTTCTACGATTCAGTGGAGAAGTTACAGAAGGACCTGGATAAATACCTTCGGTTCTATAACACTAAGCGGCCACATCAGGGTTACAGGAACATGGGGAAGCGGCCCATTGACACCGTGGAGAGGTTCGTTAAATCGTCACGGAAGAAGGCTAGCTGAACATATCTGGAAGTAGTCCGAATATTGGAATGACCAAGTACCATTGATAAATCACGGATACTCGCACCATATCGAGATAGATTTCTTGCAATATTTGTTGCAAATGTCCGCTCATTATATTCGGCGAACTCATCTCAGAGGAGAGCTCCCCCATGCCGCGCACGATCGAACGTATGCACTGGCCCGACGCACCAGACATCTGGGCGCCGTTCACCCCGATCATCAAAGTCTCTGGCGGGACGACCGTCTACCTGGCGGGGATGACCGCCGCCCCGATGTATCATCGCCACCCGCACCAACCCGAGGAGTTCGCCGCCATACCTGACGACATGGAGGGCCAGGTCCGCGAGATTTTCGTGAAGATGAAGAAGAGCCTCGCCACCGCGGGGGCGGAGCTGTCCGATGTCGTGATGGCCACCCGCTACCTCAAGGACATCATTCAGCAGGATATCGTCAACAAATTATGGGAGGAGGAGTTCGGCGACAACCGGCCCACCACGACCACTGTCCAGATAGAGCGCCTGGCGGCCGATCCGAAGCTGCTGATCGAGATCACCGTAACGGCCGTGATCGATTGAGGAGATCACCCCGAACGGATGGGGGCGAGAGTGGTTACGCGTGGTCCGCGAGGCACCGGGGGCCAAGGCGCGGGGCGCTGCGGCCGAAAGAGGACGGCCCGCCGGTGGTTTCGCCCGGGCGGATTCTCCCGGCGAGGCCTTCGCCAACCGGTATCCCTTCTTTTTCATGCAATTTTTATAAACGCCGAAATCAATCTGCGAGAATCCGGGGAGGAAAGCCCATATCCGCCACTTCGGGAAAGTGGACCAAGCGAAGCCGCTCACAACCTCGAGGCCGGCACTTCCGGCGCAGGCCTCGATGTCCGCCCTCCCTCCCTTGGGAGTAGCGTTGACTTTATGCCAGTTCATCGTGGTGCACCCTGATAGAAAAACAAGAAGTACGGATGTCCCCAAAAAGATGGAAATTTTCCACATTTGACCATCTCCCCCCGAATATTGGCCACCGAAATTCCCGGCTTCCACTCTGGTTTTCCTGTCCGATGACAGCCATTATGAACCCTCGCCCTCCTCCGGCCCAGGCAAGAGAACCTCCGGTCCAGACTGGAGAACCGGGGGGCGCCCGAAGCTCATCCAATCGGGGCCATTTCCCCCTGGGCAGGAAGGGCTAAGTCCCCCCCCGTCCTGGATGGCCAGGGCCGGGGCGGACGAACCCTTCCACCGCCTGGGTCCATTTTGGATAAATCCCGTTTTTGGATATCATGATGCCAAACTTATCTCCGAGGGGATTTAATGAACGACAAGCTGAATATGCATGAGATCGGAACCATCCTCGTCAACGCGCCCTATCTCTCCACCTAGACGCTGACGGTCCGGGACATTTACAGCGACAGGTTCGTCGTGGAGGACCTCGAGATTCCCGAGATCGGGAAGGTCACCAACTGCTCGATCGTATTCGGGGAAAAAATGTTCGAAGATTGCCAGGCTACGGTGGTCTCGATGAACGAATCCCTCGCCACGCCCGCGACCTGGCTCGTCGGACTCTGGTTCAACATCGCCGACGAACTCCAGACCGAGTTCGAGTACCTGAGGTTTCAGCTCACGCGCGAAGGCAAGCCCTCGCTGAACGAACTCGTCGAAAAGTTCAGCGAGAACTACGGGTTCTTCTCCCGGATGTCGGAGAAGGAGATCGTATGGATGCTCCGGTTGTGCAGACGCAGATCCTTCTCTTCGGATCAGGTGATCTTTCATCAAGGCGAGTTGGGGAAATGTTTTTACCTGATCGTCTACGGCGAGGTGATCATCGACCGCGACATAATCGAGCTTGCCCGGCTGGGCCAGGGACATTGCTTCGGCGAGATGGCAGTGCTCGACAACGCACCGCGCGCGGAAAAGGCAATCGCCGCCGCCGATACGCTTTTGTTTTCCATCGAGCGCGACTGACCTCCCCCCAATAGTAGTACCACTAGCTACGAGAGTTTTGGAACCATGGACGAAGGGCGAAGCGGAGCGAAGCCCGGAGGCCATGGTTCTTTCGTTTCAGGAACTGGAGGCCGGTAGCCCAGCGAGCTGTGCGGCCTGATCCTGTTGTAGATATGCCGCCAGCGTTCCACTAAAACTTTCGCTTCATGTAGCGTATCGAATCTCTCGAGATTCAAAAGCTCATCCCGCATCCTGCTCTGAGACCCCAATGCGCTTGCAGGCCACGGGCACGCTTTGCCCTTGAGATAGCAGGATCTCGGCTTCTCTCAGCTTGGATATGATCTGCTCGGGTGTATGGCGCTTCTTGCTCATCTAAATCCCCCAGATTGGGCGGTCACACCGAAAGAGTACCGAAAATACTCCCATTCAGCATGGACCGGTTTTGAGGGGGGAGGTCACTCGCAGCCGTCTTGACGATTGCTCTTCTTATTCCCTCACCTGTCCGCTCACAGGGAATGAAAGGAATGAAGTCCATGGACAAGGGAATGAAGCCGATGGGCGGGATGGCGGCGGTCAAGAACGCTCCGGTTGTTCCCGCCGTCACGGGCTACAGCGAGGGGAAAACCATCCTGTTCATTCACACGGAGACATCCGACAAAAAAATCGCGAAGATATTGACCGACATGATGGGCGGCTCCCCCGTTCTGGTCGTTCCGGCGCTGGCCAAGGTGCCTGCGGAGGCGCTCTCCCGGGTCTATGTCTTCGCCAACGGCCTCAAGGGCGGCGGGCCGACAGGGCCCCTCGGTTTACAGGCCGATGTATTCGAGAATCCTCCCGGCGATCCCGGCTACTCCCCCTTGAGGAAAATTACCCTCGTAAGGTGGAAGACCCCGTCCGCCGCCCGGCGGCTGCGGTCGGCGGGCGAGGTCCGAAAGGCGGTCCGAAATGGCGAGGCGGCGGCCGAGGAAACCGCCGTCGTCGTGAACATGCCGTTTTTGACCTGGCCGGGCGGGAAACGCTAGCGGCCCGCGCGCGGACATCGAATGAGGCCCGGCGGCGTCTTCCTCCAGCCGGCCTCCTCCGCTGACTCCGGGGCGTCTCGCCTCCTCGGCTCGGCGGGGCGCCTCACCTCTTCGGTGAGGCGTCCACCTGTTGCGCCGGGGGCTTTCAGGTGACATCCTTTTCCCGTCCGGAACCTTCAGACCCCACCCGGAATCTTCAGGAGGGATGCGCCATGGACCCATCCGAGAAACTTCTGGCTTGGTACGCGGACCTCCGCTTCGGTGACCTTCCCGCCGAGGCGGTCAAGGCCTCCCGCACCTTCATCATCGACACCATCGGCTGCGCCCTGGCAGGCTCATCGGCCCCGCTCAACGCCGAGCTCGTCGAGCGCCACCTCAGATGGGGCGGCGCGCCCGAGGCCACCGTTCTCGTGTACGGCAACCGCCTCCCGGCCGCGGCCGCGGCCCTGCTCAACGCCGCAATGATCCACTCGAACGACTACGACGACACCCACGACCCAACGGCGATCCACGTCTTCGTCACCCTCCTGCCGGCGATGCTCGCCGCCGCGGAGAGTTTGGGGCGGCCCACCTCGGGGAAAGACTTCATCGCCGCCCTCGCCGGGGCGGCCGAAGTGACTATTCGCCTCGGCAACAGCGTTCGCGACCACATCCACGCCGGCTGGCTGCCCACAACGGTTTTCGGAGCAATCGGCGCCGCCGCCGGGGCGGCGAAGATCACGGGCCTCGGCGAGTCGGGGGTCCTCGACGCCGCCGGCCTCGGCTACGCCCAGACCCACGGCAACCGCCAGGCCCTGCTCGACGCCACCCACGCCAAGCGGCTCCAGCCCGCATTCAGCGCCCAGGCGGGCGTCCAGGCGGCCGCGCTGGCCGAGATCGGAGCGACCGGCCCCCGGAGGCTCGCCGAGGGGGCGGACGGGATTTTCGAGCTCTTCGGCGGGGGCAAAGGCGACCCGGAGGCCTTGACCGAGGGGCTCGGCGAGCGCTGGGAGATGAGCCGAATTTCGGTGAAACCCTACCCCTGCTGCCGCTCGAACCACGGCGTAATCAGCGCGGCCGAGGAAGCGCGGGACAAACTCGGCGCGTTCACGGCCGGGGATATCGAGTCGGTGGACGTCTGGGTGACGCGGTATTCCTACTCGATGGTGGGCCAGCCCTTTGAAATCCGCCAAAACCCGCAGGTGGACGCCCAGTTCAGCGCCCAGTGGACCTCGGCCCACACCCTGCTCCACGGCCCGCCGGGGATCGCCTCCTTCGAGCCGCAAAGGGTGGTCTCGGGGAATGCGGTGAAGACCCTCGCCGAGAGGACCCGGGTTCACATCTGGGAGGGCGGGGAGGGTGTGCCCGACTCGGACGCCCCCTTCCGCCTCTCGCGCGTCGCCGCCAGACTCAAGGACGGCCGCGCCGCCGACGTGACCCACGAGCGGGTGAAGGGCTCGCCCGAGTGGCCGCTCACCAATGAGGAGCGCCGGGCCAAGTTCACCGAGTGCGCCGGCTGCGCCGCCCGCTCCCTCGACCCCGCCCGCGTCGCCGAAGCCCTCGCCGCCCTCGAAGCCATCCAGGAACAGCCCAACATCGCCCCCCTCCTCGGCATGCTCACCGCCCAGCCCGCAATGGTGTAGACCAAAACCTAGCCAAAAAAAATCGGCGGCCGTCGCCGGCCGCCGATCTCGTGACGCTGCTATCGGGATTTAAGCGACCTTCGCCACCTTCTCCGCCTGGAGCCCCTTTGGTCCATTGACGACGTCGAAGTTGACCTCATCGCCTTCCTCGAGCGTTTTGAAGCCGTCGCCCGCGATGGCCGAGAAATGGACGAAAACATCGTCCCCGTCTTCTTGGCTGATGAACCCAAACCCTTTTGCGTCGTTGAACCACTTCACACTACCTGTTGCCATGCTTTTCCCCTTGAATGGAGATTCGGTGTAGAGATGCTGATGGAAGGAGCTTCTTGCAAGAAAGGAACTTCAATCGATCGGCATATCCAATAAACGACCTTTCGCCCGCGCCTTGCGGACAGGTCGGCGGGACCGTAGCAGGGTTCACCGAAGAGCGCAACCCCCAATATCAGCCCCCCCCCCGGGGGAGGCGCTCCGGCGGGGTTTTTGGTGTGCCGGCAGCCCCTTAACTCCCTACAAGCGGATCATCGATCTCAAGGTCTCGCCCCGCTCCATGGCCTCGAACGCCGCTTCGGTGTCGCCCAGCCCGATGGTGCGGGTGACCATCCGGTCGAGGTCGAGCTCGCCCGATTTGTACCACTCCGCCAGCAGGGGGGAAATCCCGCGAGGGCAGGCAGTCACCGTACCAACTCACCCGGAGCGAGCCGCCCAGGCCCCCAGCTCCTGAAACAAAAGAACCATGGCCTCCGGGCTTCGCTCCGCTTCGCCCTACGGCCATGGTTCCAAAACTCTCATAGGAAATGGTACAACTATCGGGGGCAGGTCACAGGAGCATGATGTGTCACTTGGGCAGGTCAGGGAGTTGATTGGCTCGGCAGGCTTGAGGTTCGTCGGTTTCGAATTTGAGAAGATAGAACACAGGGAAAGATATGTTGAAAGTTTTCCGGATGATGAGGCCATGACAAATCTGGACAACTGGGAGCGTCATGAAGAAGAGTTCTCCGATACATTTTTGGGGATGTACCAGTTTTGGTGTCAAAAAGCAGGGACGCCGGATTAACACACAATCAATCCCGCGAACCGCATCCGCCGAGGAGGAAGAGGCCGATGCCCGACGAAAAAATTAAAAGCAAGGACGACCTCCGGGCCTACTACGGCGAGCCCGTCCCCCGGACGGTGCAGCGGCAGCTTTCACGTCTCGACGCGCACTGCCGCCACTTCATCTCGCTATCGCCGTTCCTGGTGATGGCCTCCTGGGGCGAGGGAGGCGCCGACGCCTCCCCCAAGGGAGACCCGCCGGGCTTCGTCCGGGTGGTGGACGACACCACCCTTCTCCTGCCCGACCGGCGGGGGAACCGGCGGGTGGACTCGATGATGAATATCCTTGACAACCCGGGGGTCGGCCTGATCTTTTTCGTGCCGGGGGTGGAGGAGACGCTCCGGGTCAACGGCGACGCGCGGATCACCACCGACCCCGCGCTCCTCGAGCCGCTCTCAGAGAGAGGCAAGCCACCCGAGTCGGGGCTGCTGATCGAGGTGAAGGAAGCGTTTTTTCACTGCGGAAAATCCATCATCCGCTCAAAGCTCTGGGACGAGGAAACCAAAATCGAGCGGAGCGCGTTTCCCACCCTGGGCCGGATCGTCGTGGATCAGGTGCCGGGCAAGAACCTCGCCGAAGAAGACGCCCTCACCGAGCGGGTCTACCGCGACGAGCTTTACTAGCCCTAAAATTTAACGCTCCTCGGAGTGACCGCCCGGGGGAGTCTCGGCTTTTTTCCCACCCGAGCGTCCCCGGCGGTGGCTCAGATATCCTCTCGAAACAACGGCTGTCCCCCTCCCCCTCCGGGCGGGAGGGGACAAAACCGTCAATTCCGGCGCTTTTTTATGATATAATTTCCTTAGTCTACTAATTCAGACGGGTTTGTCTGCAAAAAGCGCAAGGTTCCGGATGAAAGCATCCGCCCATGCTGCTTTTGTGTGGTTCTGAATGGTCATTCAAAGGAAAAGAGACGTTTGCTCGTGCGGAACTCAGCATTTTGGAGAAGAGGAGCCCTTCTGGTTCTGGCCGGTATTTTCGCCGCCGGCTGCACGGGACCCGGCATCTTCGAGACTAAAAATGTAGCCGCCCGCAAGGGGCTGAACAAAGATGTAGCCGCCCGCAAAGGGCTGATGAAATCCATCGGCAAAACCTGGAAAGCGGTCAAGAAAGCGGCGAAGGCCGGCGACAACAAGGCGACGGGCAAGGCGGCGGGTGAGCTCTACAAGCTGTCCGGAAAAATCTCCAAGGTGTTCAAGAATAAAGGCGGGAAATCCCGCTCCAAGCCGAACGTATGGACCGACAAGGGCAAGTTCAAGCAGCGGGCCGAGTTCCTGGCCGTCAGCGCGGCTGTTTTCTCCCAGGTCCACTCCAAGAGCGGAAGCAAGGCCATGGTCTCCAAGGGCGTCAAGAACATTGGTAAAAACTGCGGCGGGTGCCACAAGACCTTCCGGGCCAAGAAAAAGAAGAAGATGTAACCCGTTTTCACGAATCGCAACGAATCGCAAGACCCCCCGGCCCTCTCAAGGCCGGGGGGTCTTGTTGTATTAGTCCGGGTATCCGGATTCGCCGCTGGCCCGGCTCAGCCGACGCCGCCCACCTCAACCAACACCCCCCGACTTGCGCAGCGCCCAGATATCTTCTTCGTTTTTCCCAAGCTCGCGCAAAACCTCGTCTGTGTGCTGTCCGAGGAGGGGGGCGGGCCTGCTGACCCGCACGGGCGTCTCGGACATCTTCTGCGGAAGGGCGAGGACCCGCATCGGCCCGGCCACCGGGTGATCGACCTCGACGGCCATCTCCCGCGCCTGGATTTGGGGATGATCGAAGGCCTCGGCCATGTCATGGATGGGCCCGCAGGGCACCTTGACCTCCCGGAGGCGATCGAGCCAATCGTCGCGGCTCCCTTTCGTCAGGGCCTCCTCGAGTTCGAGGGCGAGGGCGTCCTCGTTGTTCCCCCGGTCCCTCGGGGTGGAGTATTCGGGCCGCTCGAGAAGATCCGCGCGGCCGATAGCCCGGCACATGCGCTCCCAGTTGAGCTGACTTGTTCCACCGATGATGATGTAGCCATCGGCGCACCGAAACGCCTGGTAGGGGGCCGATATTTCGTGCTTCGTCCCCTTGGGCACGGGCGGCTCGCCCGACGGGAAGAACTGCGACGCCTGCCAGACGGTGTAGCCCAGCCCCGCGTCGGTGAGCGAGGTATCGATCCACTGGCCCTTCCCGGTGCGGTGGCGGTGAAAGACCGCCGAGAGGATAGAGATCGCCGAATACATCCCGGCGTTCAGGTCGCAGAGGGGAACCGGGATTTTCACCGGGTCCCGGCCCGGCTCGCCCGTAAAGCTCATCAGGCTGGAGAAGCCCTGCGAGATCAGATCGTAGCCGCCCTGGCCGGCGTAGGGTCCGGTTCGGCCAAAACCCGAAATCGAGGCGTAGATGATATCGGGTTTAATCTTCTTTAAATCCTCGTAGCCGAGACCCATGCGCTCCATCGCACCGGGCCGGACGTTTTCGACGATCGCGTCCGCCCCGGCCGCCAACTCCTCGAACACACCCTTTCCCGCCTCGGTCTTCAGGTCGACTACGATGCCGCGCTTGCTCCGGTTGAGGGTCATGAAGGCGTAGCTCTCCTCTCCGGCGAAGTGCCGGCCGATTTTGCGCGAATGATCGCCGCCGGGCGGCTCGACCTTGATCACGTCCGCGCCCATGTCGGCCAGCACCGTGCCGCAGTATGGCCCCGCCAGATTCTGGCACGACTCGATCACTCTCAACCCCGCGAGGGCGCCCTCTCCCATCGGCTCTGGGTTCATTTTTTGGCTTCCGTCCTTTTAGATGGTTTCGTTAGTTGAAATTCCGGACCAGTTCCGCCAGCACGTCCATCTTTGGCAAAAGCTTATCCGCGCCCAGCGCCGGAAGGTAGAAGATCATTCGGTGAAACCCTTCTTCCCGGTATCTCTCCAGCCCCGCCGGGTCGGGCGGCGCGAAAAACAGGGTCGCCGGTATCGGATCGCGCCCGGCCTCTCCGGCCATATCGTTCAGCTTCTTGATGTCGCCGGCATACGAGGCGTCCCCCGGGCGCAGGGGCATCCACTCGTCCCCGTAGCGCACCACCCGCTGGAGGGTGCGCGGGCCGTGGCCTCCGACAAGAACCGGCGGGTGGGGCTTCGCCGTCGGCTTGGGCCAGCACCAAATCGCGTCGAAGTTCACATGCTCGCCGTGATAGGTGGCCTCCTCCCGGGTCCAGATTTCCTTCATCGCCTCGATGCGCTCGCGCATCACCTTCCAGCGGCTCTTGAACTCGGTGCCGTGATTCGCCATCTCCTCGACGTTCCACCCCCCGCCAACCCCGAAGAGCACACGCCCGCCCGAAATAAAGTCCACGCTGGCCACCTCCTTGGCCATGACGATGGGGTCGCGCTGGATGACGAGACAGATGCCGGTTCCCACCTTCAGGCTCTTCGTGGCCGTGGCCGCGGCGGCCATCGCCACGAACGGGTCCAGGTTTCGGGGGTATTCGTGGGGGAGATCGGCGCCGCCGGGCCAGGGCGTCGTCCGCGCGGCGGGGATATGGGTGTGCTCCGGAAAGAGAATCGACTCGAATCCGCGCGCCTCCGCCTCCCGGCCCAGATCGGCCGGGGGAAGAGTGTCCGCCGTGGGGAAAATGGCCAACCCGAATTTCATGGCTCCGGCCTCCTGAATGAGAAAAGCGAAATAATCACCCGCCCGGGGTGCCTCTATGACCCGCTTCATGCGCCGTCCACGGGAGAAGAGAGCAGCCGGGCGATTTATCCATTTCATATCGAATCGGCTTGAACCCAGTATCTGATTTGTACCACGGCGTCGGGGTTTCCAGAAAACGAGCAAGGCGCCGGAAAGGAAAGCCCCGGTGCACTGGATTATCCACTATTCAAATAAGCGGCGATTGGTCATAATCCGGGACGCACACCTTTAACCGCCCGCCGGTTCCACTTTCCTCCGCCCGGCTACGGGAGGCCGGTTCGATGAAGCGTATTCCTTTCTGGATCTGGTCGCTCGTTCTGGGCGCGGCGATCGGGGCAGCAACTTTTTTCATTCCGGAAACGACGGCCAGCGCCTACCCTTGGACGGTCGGCCTGCTCACCCTTGCCGGCGGCATCGCCTGGATAAACGCCGCCAGCGAATCGCTCATTCACACCTCGGAGACTCTCTCTTCCCGGAACAACTAGAACCATTTCGTAGGCGGAACCATCGGCGAGATCGTTTCGACCCTCCCCGAGGTCGTCGTGATCGTTTTCGTCGTCGCCGTCGATCCGATCGCCGCCCTGCTCATCGCCATCGTGACGATACACAACAACGCGGTGATCTTTTCGGTCTACTCGTTTTTCCTTCCCAAAACCACTGGGGACGGCGAATACGCCCTTCCGGCGCCGATCTACAAGATAGGCCGCGAAGTCCTCATCGTCGGGAGCACGATCGCGCTCATCCTCGGATTCGTCTTCATCATGGGCCGCTTCGCCGACCCGCCAAAACAGGTGATAACGAGCGCGGAGACGGCCGGCATCGGCGTCCTCATGCTCTGCATCTTCGCGCTCTATCTCGGCTCGCTGTTCTCCCACTACAGCGAAAGCGAACTGCCCGAATCGCTCCACCTCGAGGACCGGACCCACGAACCCGCCGGCCGCATGATCGCCCTGTTCGCCGTCGGGACGCTGGCCGCCTTCCTCGGCGGCCACATGGTCGCGGTATTCGCGGAGACGATGCTCCACAAGGTTCACCTCTCGCCCGTTCGCGCCGCCCTCGTCCTCGCCTTCTTCGCCGGAATCGCCGAGATCTTCATCATCATCGAAAGCCACCTCAAAAAGGAATACGAGATTGCCCTCTCGAACGCCTTCGGCGGAATCACCCAGGTGAAATTCCTCATCTTTCCCTTCACCCTGATCGTCATCTCGGCGGTGCAGTGGCTCGGTCTCGCTCCTGAGGATTTTAGCGGCGTTCCCATCGACGGCACCCTAATTTTTCTCATGATTCAGCTCTTTCCCGTGTTTTTCGTGCTGTTCGAATTGATGCAGGACGGCCACACGCTCTCGAATTTCGACGGAGCGGCCATGCTCGGCCTGTTTTTGCTGATCATCTACTTCCTGGTGACAATCGGCTAAGGGCCGCCGTTGGCACGGGACCGCCCCCCGGACAAGTCCGCCGTCTGACAAGTCCGCCTCCGGGCAGGTCCGACTAGAGGCCCAGGCGCTGGCGCGGAGCCGCCCGCCGCCCTACAATCCGATCATTCAATCCATCCGAATCAGGCCGGCTAAAGGAGATACGCCATGTTCGAAACCACCCAGGGAAGCGTTGACATCGGGCTCACCACGCGCAACATCGAGGCCATGCGCGAATTTTATATCGGCGTCCTCGAACTCGAGGAGGTGGCCGTGCGCGACATTCCGGGGGATTTCGTTTCCCAGGCCGCCTTCGGCACGAACGACCTCAGGCTCCACGCCCTCCGCTTCGGCGACATCCTCATCAAACTCCTCGAGTGGCCCGCCGCCCCGCCTGCGGCGCCGGACCCGCTGGCGGACACCCAGGCCGGCTTCCGCTACCTGACGTTCTGGGTGAAGGACATGGAGGCCGCCGCGGACCACCTCAAGGCCGCGGGCGTCCGGCTCGAGTGCGAAATTCTCTCCCGCGTCCCCGAGCGAAAGCTCGTCTTCTTCAAGGACCCGGACGGCAACCTGATCGAGCTCAACTGGGTTGACCCGGCGGCATAGACGCCAATTCACTTTTCTTTTTAAGGGGAGGGGAAACCTCATGGATTCGCTCAAGCAAAAAGCGCTCGACTTCATCGAATCACAGCGCGGCGAGGCGAGGGATATCTCCCGCGAGATATGGCGCTTCGCCGAGGTGGCGCTGGAGGAGTTCAAGTCGGCCGAGCTGCTCGAGGACCTCCTCGAGCAAAACGGCTTCGAGGTGCAGCGCGGGGTGGGCGACCTGCCCACCGCCTTCATCGCCCGGGGAGGCGAAGGCGGGCCGGTGATCGGCATTCTGGGCGAGTACGACGCCCTGCCCCACTGCGGCCCCTCGCACAGCGAGCAGGGCCACGGCTGCGGCCACAACCTCTTCGGAACGGCCTGCGCCTACGCGGGCATCGCCGCCCTCCGCGCGCTGAAGGAGGGCGGTACCCCGGGACAGGTTGTCGTCTACGGCTGCCCCGCCGAGGAGACGCTGGAAGGAAAAGTCTACATGGCCCGCGACGGGGCCTTCGACGGCCTGGACGCCGTTCTCACCTGGCACCCCCACTGGGGAAACTACGCCCGCGGCGGCAGCACGAACGCCATGGACTCGATGGCCTTCGAGTTTTTCGGCGAAAGCGCCCACTCCGCCCGCGACCCCTGGAACGGCCGGAGCGCCCTCGACGGCATCGAGATCATGAACTACGGAGTGAACATGATGCGCGAGCACATGATCGAGGCGGCGCGAATCCACTACGTCATCAAGGACGGCGGCGTCGCGCCCAACGTCGTGCCCTCCTACGGGCGGGTGTGGTACTACGTCCGCGCCCCGAAGCGCACTATCGTCAAGGAGTTGACCGAACGGGTGAGGAACTGTGCCCGGGCGGGCGCGCTCGCCTCGGGGACCGAGATGAAGGAGACCCTCCTTACCGCCGTCTACGAAACCCTGCCCAACATGGCCATATCGGAATGCATCCAGCGGAACCTCGAGGCCGTCGGCGCCCAAAGCTACACAGACGAGGAACGCGCCTTCGCCAAAAGCGTCGGCTTCGACGAGCCCCTCTCCGAGGAGGTCCTTCCCCTCAACATGGAGCACACCCGGCCCAGCAACGAGCGGGGGAACGTGAGCTGGATCGCGCCGCTGGGCAACCTCTACACCGCCTGCCACGCGCCGGGCACGCCCGGCCACAGCTGGCTCGCCACCCAGCAATACGGAATGGAGATCGGCGAGAAGGGGATGATCACCGCCGCGCGGGCGATGGTCACCTCGGCCCTCGAGCTGATGACCGACGAGGCGCTGATGAAGGCGGTCCGCGCCGAGTTCGAGGAGAAAACGCGGGGCTTCACCTACGACCCGCTGATTCCCAAGGTTCAGAAACCCAACCCGCTGGGGGTGCGCTAGGCCCCTAGCTTCTCGGCGGTCCAGTCGGCCAGATAAGAAACCACCGGCTGGAGGTAGTCCATGTGGCAGTGCTGGGCTCCGCCGTCGGGGCCGCTATAGACGCGCATCGTCTTGTCCTTTGAGCCCACCGCGTTGAAGAGCTTTTTCGCGTCGCTCAGCGGAATCTGCTGGTCGTCGTCGCCGTGGACGAGCAGGAACGGGCACTTCATCTTCTGCGCCACCCCGTCGAGCCGGAAGCCCTCGAGTTTCACGAGCGCCTCCTCGGCCGTTTTCGTGTTTAAACTCCAGGCCAGGTGGGAGCCCGGCGAGGGAAGCTGAATCTTATAGGCGGCCTCTATGCGCCGCTTCCAGATGGCGTGATAGTCCCACTGCGCCCCCCAGGCGACGGCGGCTTTGAAGCGCCGCTCCATAGCCGCCGTGCGCGGGGCGTAGTATCCCCCGAGGCTCGACGCGAAAATGGCGGCGCGCCGGGCGTTCACATCCTTTCGCTTCTCGAGCCAGTCCAGGATGGCCGTGCCGGCCACCTCGTAGTCGTGGCGCAGGTAAATCCCCCGGAAGCGGATGGCCTCGCCCACACCGGGCGTATCGGCGAGCACGACGCTCATCCCCCTGCGGACGAGGGCCAGCGTCGCCAGCGCGAAACCGCCCTCTTTCGTTCCGTCGAAGCCGGTGTACTGGACCACCACGGGCGGCCTCGCTTTTTTCGTGTTCTGGGCGTGGATGAAATAGGCGGGCAGCTTCTTATTGCCCTCGAAGGGAATCTCGACGACCTCGGCGCGGGGGCTGTCCGTCAGCCGAAGGTAGCGGTGAAAACAATCGATGGACCTTCGGTAGAGCGCCTTCGATTTCTTGTTCTTGGGGAACATGAAGCGGTCGGCCGCCTGATAATAATTGCAGGCGCGGTTGTAGCAATCCGCCGCTGTGTAGGCGTTCCCCTTCCGCTGGGCGGCCTGGGCCATGGCGCGAACGCGGTCGCCCATCCGCACCCACTCGCGGACCCAGGCCCTGTCGTTGCCCTCCTTGCCCTCGAGGCGCCGGCAAATCTCGAAAATCTCCGAGGTGTCGGCGGCGCCTCCCTGAACCCGCATCAGGTTTATCGAGGTGATGAACGACCAGCGGTAGTCTTTCGGAAACGCGGTGAACCACTGCCTCTTGCGAGTTGCCTTGACCGCCATGAAGGCTCTCCATTTTAAATAGATAAATAAAAAAACCCGTCTCTCGGCTTCCGCCGCTTACCACCCGAACGATTCGAGGTGCGCCCGGAGATGGCCGGCGGTGGGAAATTTCCTGGAAATGAGGTCGCGCCTCAGCCCGCGGCAGATATTCTTGATCATCGGCGGCTGGCCGGCATAGCGCTTCCGCCCGCCATCGGCGTCGTAGAGGATGCGCACGAGCTCGATCACGTCCTCCCTGATCTTCGAGCGGTCGGTCCGCCCCCACTGGTAAAAATCCACTAGCTTGACGTTGAAGTTGATCCCGCTGCGCGTCACGAGGATGTTGCCGTCGTGGATGTCGCCGTGATATTCGCGAGCGTGGTGAATCTGCTCGATGCCGGTGGCCAGGGCGTTCAGGAGGTGAAGCGCCTCGAAGGGCCGAAGCCGCTTTCCGGGCTGGGCGGCGATGAAATCCGAAAGAAGCTGGCCCTCGGCCAGATAGCTGATGAGAAACGTGATCTTCACCCTCCGGAAGGTGAAGGTGTCCGAATGGTGGTACTGGATGACCACGGGGCAGTGCCGGAGCCGGTGCAGCTTGGTCGCGTAGAAGCGAACCGCCTTGTCCTTGAAGTTGCGTTCCGGATAGAAGAGTTTCATGGCGCCCCTAATCCCCGTCGTTCGCTCCATGACGCGGTAGACCTCGCCCTCCCATCCAGAACCGAGCAGACCCTCGACGAAATATTTTCTCGCGGGGATGCGCCCCGGATTCAGATCGAACGCTTCGATTCGATGAAGAGCGTTGACCATCGCACCAGCCTTTTTGTAACCGGTCTTTTTTATGTGGAGAACAGGCGCATTGTAGTCCGATACCGGGCCGGGCGAAACAGCGCCGCAGCAGATTTACCTCGCTGCCAAAAACCCCGCGGCCGATTGACCCGCCGCTCATTCATCCTCCGGCGGGAGATCTCCCAGGGAGTGAAGCTCGAGGAGCGCCTCCCCCGCTGTAATCTGCGCCCCCGCCTCGACATGGATCCGCCCTACGCGGGCGGGTGCGGCGGCGCGGACGGCGTGCTCCATCTTCATGGCCTCGGCGATGAGAAGGACCTGCCCGGACTCGACGGAATCCCCCTCCGAGACGCGGACCTCGAGAACTCTGCCCGGAAGCTCGGCCCGGACGGGGCCGAAATCTCCCGCGCCCGCCTCGCGCGCTCCACCCTCTCCGGCGCTCTCCCCGTCCTCGAGCGGGAACGCCGCCAGGCGGCCCCCGATCACCACCTCGGCTTTTCCGTCCCTGACCTCGACGGCGGCGGAGACTTTTCGCCCCTCGCGGCCCTCGCGGCCCGCGACCTCGAAGGTGATGAGCCCCTCCTCCCAGGCGAGGAGGCGGACGGGATACTCCCGCTCCCCGATGTTAATCGCGTAGCCGCCCGGCCCCGGGGAGACCTCGGCCGCGCGGCCCTTAAAAATCAAGCGCGTCATGCCGCCCCTCCCGGTATCCAGCCGCCGGGGCGGCTCCATGGATCGGAGCGTCTTTCGTTCTCGTCGCTTCGGTCCTCGGAACGGCCCGCCCTCGGCGGGCTCATCGCCGAAAGATAGACCCCGAGCGCGGCGGCGATTCGCGCGTCCTCCGTCTCTTCCTCCAGAATTTCACCGGAGAGCTCATCTTCCCACTGCTCGATAAAATCCGTCGCCAGCTCTCCCGAGCGGAATGCAGGATGCCCGGCCACAGCGGCGAGAAAAGACTGATTCGTCCGGAGGCCGGTGAGCCGGAGGGCGGCGAGCGCCCCCGAGAGGCGGGCGAGGGAGGCGGGACGGTCCTCCCCCCAGGCGATGATTTTCGCCAGCAGCGGATCGTAGTCGGTGGGGACGACACTGTCCGTAGCGACCCCGGTGTCCACCCGGACCCCCTCCCCGCCCGGCAGATCAAGAGCGCGGACATTCCCACCCTGTGGGATGAAGTCCCGCGCGGGGTCCTCGGCGTAAAGCCGCGCCTCGGCGGCGTGCCCATTGAAGCGGACTTGCGGCTGGGCGATGGGCAGCCGGTCCTCGGCGGCGACCTGAATTTGCAGGGCGACCAGATCCAGCCCCGTCGTCATCTCGGTGACCGGGTGTTCGACCTGGAGGCGGGCGTTGATCTCTAGAAAATAAAATTCATCGCCCTCTCCGACGAGAAACTCCACCGTCCCCGCCCCCCGGTAGTTCAACCTCTCACCGAGGCGGACGGCGGCGGCGAGGATTTCCTCGCGCAGCGGGGGAGGGAGCCCCGGGGCAGGCGACTCCTCGAAAACCTTCTGGTAGCGCCGCTGGACCGAGCACTCGCGCTCGCCGAGGTGAATCGCCGCCCCGCTTCCGTCGCCCAGAATCTGAACCTCCACATGGCGCGCGGCGGAGAGCATTTTTTCGAGGTAGAGCCCCCCGTCCCCGAAGGCGGCCAGCGCCTCCGCGCGGGCCGAGGCGACAGCTTCCTCGATTTCCCCGGGCGAATCCGCCCGGCGCATGCCGCGCCCTCCCCCGCCGCCGGCGGCCTTGACGAACACCGGATAGCCGAGGCGTCCGGCCTCGGCTCTCCAGCTCTCGACGCTCCATGCCTCGGCATCCCCCTCCGGCGGAGCCACCCCCGGAATGATCGGAACCCCCGCCTCCCCGGCAGCGGCTCGCGAGGCGATCTTGTCGCCCGCCGCGCGAAGGGTCTCGGGCGCGGGGCCGATGAACACGAGCCCTATCTCACTGCATGCCTCGGCGAATGGGGCCTGCTCGCTGAGGAAGCCGTAGCCGGGATGTACCGCATCGGCCCCGCAGTGAATGGCGGCCCCGACGATCCGCTCGACGTTCAGATAGCTCTCGGCGGGCGACGCCGGGCCGATGGGGTGGGCCTCGTCCGCCAACCGGACGTGGAGCGCCTCCCGGTCCGCCTCGCTGTGGACCGCCGCCGCGCGAATTCCCAACTCGCGGCAGGCGCGGACGATCCGGCAGGCGATCTCGCCCCGGTTCGCGATGAGGATTTTAGAGAACATGGGGGCCCCGAGGGGAGGCGCCTAGAACCTGAACTGGCTCGCGCGGCGCCCGGGCAGGGGCGCGTTGAAGGCGGCCGAGAGGCCGAGGGCCAACGCGCGGCGGGTCTCGGCCGGGTCGAGGATGCCGTCGTCCCAGAGCCGGGCGCTGCTATAGTAGGGGTGCCCCTGGCGCTCGTACTGTTCGAGGATGGGGGCGACGATGGCCTCTTCTTCCCCGGCGCTCATGGTTTCGCCCCCGCGCGCCATCCGGTCGCGGCGGACGGTGGTGAGGACGCCGGCCGCCTGCTGGCCGCCCATGACCGAGATGCGCGCGCCGGGCCACATCCAGAGCATGTGGGGCTCGTAGGCGCGCCCGCACATGCCGTAATTCCCCGCCCCGAACGAGCCGCCCGCGATGAGGGTGAACTTGGGGACGCGGGCGTTCGAGACGGCCTGGACCATCTTGGCTCCGTCCTTGGCGATGCCGCCCGCCTCGTAGCGGCTGCCGACCATGAAGCCGGTGATGTTCTGAAGAAAGACGAGCGGGACGCCGCGCCGGTCGCAAAGCTCGATGAAGTGGGTCGCCTTGAGGGCGGACTCGCTGAAGAGGACGGCGTTGTTCCCCAGAATCCCGACGGGGATTCCCTCGATGCGGGCGAAGCCGCAGACGAGGGTCGTTCCGTAGAGCTTCTTGAACTCGCCGAAGCGGCTTCCGTCCACGAGCCGGGCGATGACCTCGCGCATCTCAAAAGGCTGTCGCAGGTCGGTGGGCAGGATGCCGTAGAGCTCCTCGGGGTCGTAGGCGGGCGGCTCGGGAGGCTCCACCGGGAAAGGGAATTTTTTCTCATGGGGTATCGCCTCGACGATCTCCCGCGCGATGCGCAGAGCGTCGGCGTCGTCCTCGGCCATGTGGTCGGTCACCCCCGAGGTGGTGCAGTGAACTTCGGCCCCGCCCAAGGTCTCGGCGTCCACCTCCTCGCCCGTGGCGGCCTTCACGAGCGGCGGGCCGGCGAGAAAAATCGTCCCCTGCCCGCGGACGATGACGGCCTCCTCGCACATCGCCGGGACGTAGGCGCCCCCCGCCGTACAGCTTCCCATCACGACTGCGATCTGGGGGATGCCCTCGGCCGACATGCGCGCCTGGTTGTAGAAGATGCGTCCGAAATGATCCCGGTCGGGGAACACCTCGTCCTGAAGCGGCAGGAACGCGCCGCCCGAATCGACGAGATAGATGCAGGGAAGCCGAAAGCGCCGGGCGATCTCCTGGGCCCGGAGGTGTTTTTTCACAGTGAGGGGAAAATAGGTGCCGCCCTTGACGGTGGCGTCGTTGGCGACGACCACCGCCTCGCGCCCCGAGACGCGCCCGACGCCGGTCACGATTCCCGCGGCGGGCACCGGCGAGTCGTACACTTCATGAGCGGCGAGTGGGGAGAGTTCGAGAAACGAGCTGCCCGGGTCGATGAGATGCCGCACCCGGTCGCGGACGGGAATTTTTCCCCGCTCTATGTGCTGGGCGGCGGATTCGGGGGAGCCGCCCCCGGCCGCCTCGGCGAGCTTTTCGCCCAGATCCTCGATCAGGGCCCGGTAGGCGCGCTCGCGCTCCCGGAACCCGGGGTCCGAGGTTTTCACCGAAGAGGGGATCTTTTCCATCCTTCAGCCCTTCCCGCCACCGTCCGCCCACCAGCAATCCCGCATGAACGCCTTGTAGTCCTCGGGGTCGATGGAGGTGGATTTCGTGAAAAGGTCCATGACCGGAGACTCCTCGATGTCCACCTGAAGCGAATCGACGAAGCGGTTCCAGAAGTTGAAAAACCCCGAAACCATCGTTATCTCGACGATCTGGGCCTCGTTGTAGTGGCTCTTCAACTCATCGAAGGCGCCGGGATTCTCGCGGAATGTCAGATCGGTCAGGTGCTCCGCCCAGATGAGGGCGGCTTTCTCCGCCGGCGAGAAAAGATCCGAGCTCCGGTGGTCGCCCTCGACGGTCTCAATCAACTCGTTGCTCATGCCCAGCGCCCGGCCGAGCGTAACGTTGTGCCCCGTTCAGTAGCGGCACCCGTTCAGGGTCGATGTCTTGAGGATGACGAGCGTCTTCGTCCGCACGTCGAGGACGCCAGTGATCACTTCCCGGAGGGAGGCCACGATGAATCCGAAAATCGACTGGGCGAGCTTCGGGGAGTGCGACGCCACGCGCATGGCATTGGCAACCCGGCCGAACATCCGCTCGCTGTGCCTGAACATGACGCGGGCCTCGGGGGAAGCCGCCTCATCGGAAAGAATGGGAATCAACGACATCGAATCGCTCCTCGAAAAGAATCGGCCATCCGGGCGGACCCAGAGGGCCGCACCGGATGGGGACGGCTTTTCTGAATCGGTGAGGAGCATTGTAGCGTCTGGGGGCCAACAAGAAAATCCGCTTCACCGGGGAAGGCGAAGCGGCGGGCGGCCCGAAAGGGATCAGTCAGTCAGAAAGGGATGATGGGGGAATTCCCAGATTTTCATGTCCTCGGTCATTTCGGCCTCCCGCTTCGTGGGGCGAACGACCCAGAGGGTGGCCGGCGCTCTTTTCATCAACTGGATCGCCATGCTTCCGTAGGAGCCCTTGCTCAATCGGGGGGTGGTGTGGGAGGCGATGATGAGATACTGGGCGCCGGCGTGTCTCACGAATTTTTTGATTTCTCCGGCGGGCTCACCTCACAGAATGTGCCCTCGCGCGTGAATCCCCGACGAGCGAAGCGGCTCGATAAACCGGCAGAGCTTTGACCTCCCCCCAATAGTTGTACCACTAGCTACGAGAGTCCTGGAACCATGGACGAAGGGCGAAGCGGAGCGAAGCCCGGAGGCCATGGTTCTTTTGTTTCAGGAGCTGGAGGCCGATAGCCTAGCGAGCTGTGCGGCCTG
>PVBE011267587.1_pt1 | contig 20878 bp, 20 predicted proteins | sample 1631181 | NCBI WGS metagenome assembly PVBE01 (sample SAMN08397723, study PRJNA350692) | Marine metagenome, whole genome shotgun sequencing project. | isolation source: water | place: Pacific Ocean | collected 2012-04 | reverse complement strand
CTCTGGCTTTTCCGGTCGAAGCATTCGCGCAAAATTCTATCGCGGGATGCATCGAAGATTCGCTCGGGGCATCCATCGCGGACGCACACGTGGTCGTCGAACACGTGTCCACCGGACGCGTTCAGAGGTCGCGGTCCGACGCGGGGGGATGCTTCGCGTTAACGGATCTCCGGCCGGGCACAACACAGCTCGACATACTCGCCGAGGCTTTTTCGCCTTACGAAACAGAGATCGCCGTGTCGGGAGCGACCGAAGTCGGATCGATTGTCCTTAAGGTCCAACCCATTCGAAATTCGGTCACTGTAACGGCAAATCGAACGATCATGCCGGCACAGTCCCTTGGGTCGAGCCTCGATGTCATCGACCGGGCTGAAATCGAGTCGTCGCAAACCAGAGAGGCTGCGGACCTGCTGCGAAACCTGGCCGGTATCGCTCTACAACAAACTGGAGCGCGCGGGCTCACCAATTTCTTCGTCCGTGGCGGAGAATCCGACTACAACAAAGTGCTGATCGACGGGGTTCCGGTCAACCTGCCCGGGGACACCTACGATTTCGCACACGTAACGACCGACAACATTGCGCGGGTGGAAGTTGTCCGCGGCCCCCAGAGTGCGCTCTTCGGCTCCGACGCAATGACGAGCGTCGTCCAGATCTTCACCCGCAACGGGATCACTTCTCCTGAAGTCGATTACACGGCGGAAGGAGGGAGCTTCGGTACGCTACGCCAGTCCGGTTCGGTCAGGGGGAACTTCAAGGGTGTCGACTTCTCGAACATGTTCAGCAGGTTGGACACCGATAACGTCGCCGAGAACAACGACTATCGGAACGCGAGTTATTTCGGGAACTTCGGATACACCCCAAGTCCGAACCAGTCGTTACGTCTGACCGTCTCTCATGGATCCGTTCGCACCGGCACCCCGGGTCCGACAGCCCAGGGATTCACCTCTTTCGACCCGACCGGATGGATGCGCCGTCAGGAAAAAACCCTCGGTGCGGGGTACGACATACTTGTCGGGTCTCGCCTGACCCAGCACGTTGCATATCGCTTCCACGACCTGGATCAGACCTTCTTCGGTGCTTTCGGACCGTTCGGGGTCGCCGGCACACGGCACCGCCTGGAGTATCGCGGGGATGTCTTTCTCGGCCGGGGAGGCACACTGTCATACGGCGTCGACTTTGACCGGGAGAAAGGGGCCGTCAGCGAAGTGAACCGCACACGCGACAACTACGGTTATTACCTCCAGGAACAGTTCGAACCCGCTCCCGGCTTTCATGTGACCGCGGGTATTCGAATCGAGAACAACGATTCGTTCGGTACGGTGGCAAGCCCTCGACTGGGTTTGTCCTACCTCCTGCTGAACCCCTCCTCCGGGCCGATCGGCTCAGGCAGAATCCGATTCAGCGCCGGCCGCGGCATCAAGGAACCCAGATTCCTGGAAAGCTTCAGCCAGAGCCCGTTCTTCCTTGGAAACCCGGACCTCGAATCCGAACGGTCCCGTAGTTGGGAAATCGGGTGGGAACAGGGTTTCGCTGAAGATCGGGTGGTCGCGGACATCACCTGGTTCGACAACCGATTCCGGAACCTGATCCAACTTGTTGCCGGCGGTGGGGGTTCGAACCAGTATCAGAACATCGGGCTGACGACTGCCCGCGGTTTGGAACTGCGCGGGAGGGTTCGGTTGGGCCGTGTACGGGCGAACGCGAACTACACCTACCTGGACGGAAAAGTGGTGGAATCGCTGAGCGCCTCGTTTCCGTTCCGTGCGGGGGATCCGCTACTGCGACGCCCGGACCATTCCGGAGACTTTCGACTGTCATGGATCGACGACCGATGGATGGTAGCGTGGAATTCCCGGTTCGTTGGACACCGCGCCGACAGCGATTTCTTCTCGCACTTCCCGCCGCTCGAAAGCAACGAACTGTACACGGTATCGAACATCGCAGCGACCGTGGACGTTACCAGGCAGCTCTCGGCCTTCATTTCCGTCAAGAATATCTTTGATCGGTCCTACCAAGAAGTCCTGGGGTTTTCGGCCCTTGGCCGCGGGGTGACGGTAGGGACCCGTTTCCGCTGGGGCGGTGATCGGTGAGGCGCCCCCTTATCGCGATTTCTTTCATCTCGCTGTTCGCCGGCTTGCTTGCTTCCTGTACCACTGATCGACCAGGTCTGGAACAGGAAAGCAGTGTGGCGCCCCAAAGGATCGTTTCGTTTGTGCCTGCGGTGACGGAGATGCTGTTTGCCCTGGGAGCCGGTGATCGGGTCGTCGGCGTGAGTGATTACGACACGTATCCTCCGGAAGCCCTCGAACGCCCCCGCGTCGGGGCCCTGATAAACCCAAATCTCGAAAAAATATTCGAGCTTCAACCCGACCTGGTGATCACATACGGCACCCAGGCGTTGCTTCGGGACCGCCTGGGTGTGGCAGGGATCCGCCAGTACCCATTCGTGCACGGACCGGTCGAGGAAATGCTTACCTATGTGCAGGAGCTGGGGAGAGAGCTCCAGCTGGAAGACAGAGGCCTCGAACTCGCCGGAGAGATCCGTAGCGAACTGTCGAAGATTCGCGACGACGCACCACGGGTTCGACCGTTGGTCTTCCTGGTCCATAGCCGCGAAGTCGGCACAATGGGTACTTTCTACAGTGGCGGCAGCCGATCGTTCTTCAACGAGTTGATCGAGGTCGCTGGAGGAGAAAACATTTTCGGCGATGTGGACGACGATACCCTTCAACCCTCCCTGGAAGAGGTCCTCGAACGCCAGCCCGACGTCATCATCGAACTCCTGCCTTCGAACCGTGGCGACCCACCCGAGATCGCCGAACGCCTCACAGACTGGCAAAAACTGGCAACCATACCGGCTGTCAGGAACAGACGGGTCCACATCCTGGCAGGCGACTACCTTTTACTGATCGGCCCCCGCCTCCACCTGGCCGCCCACCGCTTCGCCGAGGCCATCCAGGACGTTACGAACGAGTAGAAGAAGAATTCAACACGAAGACTACGAAGGAGAACGAAGTCTGTCAGTCCTTTCGGAATGCATCAGAGGTCGGCTGGCTTGACCAACTCAGCTCTTCGTGTCCTTCGTGTCTTCGTGTTGAAGACCATCCCTCAAGTCCTCTGCAACTGACTGGAGCAACTGCCAGGCGGCACTGACGTGTTTCTCTTCTGTGCCCAGGTTTCCGACAGTAAAGCGGAGAGTGAGTTGGTCGCCGAGTTTGGTATGGGACAGGAAAGCATGTCCGGTGGCGTTCACTCGATCGAGGAGTTGCTGGTTGGACTCGTCGTCACGCTTCAGGCGGAAGCACACTGTACTGAACGGCGTGGGCGCCATCAGTTCAAAATCCGAACTATCTTCGATCCATTTCGCGAACAGCTGACCGAGGCGGATGTGCTCCCGGATCCTGCGGCGTAGCCCTTCGACTCCGAAGTATCGAACCACCATCCAGAATTTGAGGGCACGAAAGCGGCGGCCCAATTGGATGCCGTAATCCATGTAGTTGGTCACGGTATCGCCTTCGCTCGTTTTCAGATACTCCGGTGTCAGGCTGAAGGCTTCTTTGAGCACGTCGGGACGGCGGCAGTAAAACGCGCTGAAATCAAGTGGGGTGAACATCCACTTGTGGGGGTTCATCACGAAAGAATCAGCTCTCTCGCATCCGGAAAGAATGTGGTTCATCTCCGGAAGAATGGCGGCAGCGCCGGCATAGGCTGCGTCGACGTGGAGCCACAGGCCGTGACGCTCACAGATGTCGGCTATGTCTCCGATCGGATCGATACTTGTCGTCGAAGTCGTACCTACTGTCGCCGACACGCAGAACGGGCGCCAGCCTTCGTTGATGTCGCGTTTGATCGCATCCTCCAGGGCGCGGACGTCCATCCTGAACTCCTCATCGACACCGATCTTGCATACACCCTGGCGGCCCAACCCAATTGCCAGGGCCGCCTTCTCAACCGACGAGTGGGCGTGCTCGGAGGTGTAGACTCGCAGACGAGGGGCGCCGGGACCCGCCAGACCTTCCTCACTGACGTCCCGCTCGGGAATCGCCTGACGAGCGGCCGCCAGAGCGTGGAATGTTGAAATCGAAGCGGTATCGTAGACGACGCCCGTAAAACCTTCAGGTAGACCCAGCATCTGTCGAAGCCAATCCAGGACGTGCTCCTCGAGTTCCGTTGCCGACGGAGAGGTACGCCACAGCATGGCATTGACGTTGAATGCGGCCGTCAGCAGTTCGCCAATGACGCCGGGGCCGGAGCCGGTCATTGCGAAGTAGGCGAAGAAATCGGGATGGTTCCAGTGCGTAATGCCCGGAACGATGATGCGTTCCAGATCCTCAAAAATTGCCTCCATCGACTCGCCGGCGGCGGGTGGGGCATCGGGGAGTTGGGCACGAATGGACCCGGGCAAGACTTGAGACAGAACCGGATGTCGTTCCGGATCCTCCATGTTGTCGACGATCCAGTCGATCGCGCGATGCCCCCACTTGCGAAATTCCTCCGGGCTCATGTCCGATAATCTTGGATCTGTCACTTATTCTTCCTCCGTTACTAGCCACACAGATACTATCAGCACAGATACCATTTTGATCGAAACGAAGGAAGCTCTTTCCCCATCTGTTGCCCCGGAAGCCCTTTGGCGGCAACGTTTAGACACCTCTGGGGTGGCCGCCCGCAACGGATCGAACGCACTCGCGCCTTGACGATAGGTAAGGCCAGACCGTAAACTAATAGTTACACTACGGTAGGTGATATGGAAGCGTTCGAAATAGGCGACCAAGTGGTTTACCCGAATCACGGGGTCGGCATCATCGAAAAGATATCGAATCGTCTGATTCAGGGTAAGTTCGAGAGATTTTACCTGCTCAGAATCTGTTCCAACGACATCCTCGTCATGGTTCCGATCGGAAACGCCAAGGAGGTCGGGCTTCGCCATATCATCGAGTCCAAGGATGTCAAACAGCTCTTCAAGTTTCTCTCAAACGGGGAATTCTTCGCCCAGCGTGACTGGAAGGATCGCTTCAAGGAAAACTCGGAAAAGATGCGATCCGGTTCGATATTCCACGTTGCCGAGGTCTACAAGAACCTGGTCTATCTGAACAAGGTCAAGCCTCTATCTTTCCGCGAGAAGCGCATGCACGATCGTGCCCGATTCCTGCTGGTATCTGAACTGGCATCGGTCATGGGCTCTACCGAAGACGACGTCGAGGCCCGCGTCAATAAGACGGTGGACGGGGCCTGCGCCAAAGTTCCAGTCGCTTAAGACTGGCTCCATATGCCTTCCTTTCTGCTCATATCAACCCTACTTGTCTTTCTCTTGTTGTCGGGTTTCTTCTCGCTTTCGGAAACCGCCATCCTGTCGAGCAACAGGCATCGGATCCGTCATCTCGCCTCCAAGGGCAACAAGAACGCGAAGAAGCTGGCGGCTTGGCTGGATGCGCCGCAACAATTGCTGGCGACGATTTTGCTCGGAAACAACTTCGCCAATATCGGGGCCGCAACGGTCGCCGCAGCCATGGTTACGCGCGCGGTAGGAGAGCAGCAGCGAGATATCTATCTGATTCTGGAAACGATCGTCCTCACTTTGATCGTTCTACTGTTCTGCGAACTCGGGCCGAAGGCATTTGCGACGCGAACACCGGAACGGATCAGCATGCGGCTGGTACTTCCAATCGAAGTCTGGATGCGGCTCTTCTATCCAATCGCACGACTGAGCATCAACTTTGCCGGCCTCTTTTATCGGAGTGTCCGCGAGAACCAGCAGTCGCTTGCCGCATCGATCTCGGACGTCGAGTTGAAGTCGCTCATCAACAATTACACGCAGGATCGTCGGAAGATGCTGGAACGTGTGCTGGAGTTCTCTGAAAGACAGGTGCGCGATGTCATGGTGCCTCGAATGGAAACGGCATCCCTGGCCATCGGCACACCCCTGGATGAGGTGCTCAAGGTGGTCGAGGCAACACGGTTCACGCGCTTCCCGGTCTACCACGGCAGCCTGGATAACGTACTCGGGATCCTCCACGGCAAGGATCTCATGCCTTATCTGCATCACTCGAAAACGTTCCGCCTGTCTCACCTGTTGCGCAAACCTGTCTTCCTCCCGGACACGGCGCGCCTGAACAACGCCATTCGCGTCCTACAGACCGCACAGACCCACCTGGGGATCGTGGTTGACGAACACGGCGGTGTGGAGGGGATCGTCACCCTGGAAGACCTGATAGAGCAGATCGTCGGCGAGATTCAGGACGAGCACGATGTCGAGGTGGACGAAATCATCCCACAACCGAACGGCAGCTTCCTGGTCGATGCCGGCATCTCAGTTCGCGAACTGAACGAAAGGCTCGACTTCGGCGTACCCGAAGACGGCCATTACGTCACACTGGCAGGATTCATCCTGACCAGAACAGGGCGACTACCCACCGAGGGGGAGGAAGTGACGTTCGAGGGCGCCACATACCAGGTCGAACAGATGGTCGGCCGCCGCATCATGAAGGTCCGGTTGATCCGAAAGGCCCCGGTCGAAGTTCCGGAGGATCAGGAAGAAGAGGAACGCGTCAACCTGACACCGGAGACGTAGCTCCTAGTGGTCAGCTTTCAGCAAGCAGCGTGCAGCAAGCAGCCGTGCAGCTAGTTTTCGATTGGCTGCTCGCTGAAAGCTACCCGCTGCTCGCTCATTCCCCCTACCGTTCCACCAGCCCTTCCAACAACTCGAAGAAACCGGGGAAAGAAATGTCCACGCACTCGGGGTCTTCGATCCTGACGCCGGATTTTGACATCAGACCGGCGATGGCGAACGCCATGGCGATGCGGTGGTCACCGCATGAGGAAACGGTTCCACCTTCGATCTTCTGATCGCCAGGGACCCTGAGCCCGTCGGGAAACTCCTCAACACGAACCCCGATGGCCCTCAGGTTTCTTGCGATGGCATCGATACGGTCGCTCTCCTTCAAGCGTAGCTCGCCGGCGCCGCGAACCTCGAAGCCTCCTGTTGAGCAAGTTCCCAGAATGGCCAGGATCGGAACCTCGTCGATCAACGTCGGAACCGAGGAAGGATGAATTTGCATGGCCGAAAGGGTAGACGATCGCACCAGAACGTTTGCGACCGGCTCCCCTCCTTCGTTCCTCGGCATGTCCAGAACGATCTCGGCGCCTGCGCGCTCGAGCAGCGACAGGCAACCCGTTCGCGTTGGATTCGTCCCCACCCCCATCAGCCGGAGTTCCGAATCTGGGATCGCGACGGCGGCGGCAATCAGAAAAGCGGCTGAAGAGATGTCGCCGGGGATTGCAACGGAGCGAGGACGGATCCCGCTCCCCCCGTCGATTTCGATCCGTCCGTCGGATACTCGGATCCGGGCGCCAGATTCCCGGAGTGCAATTTCGGTATGGTCTCTTGTTCGAATGGGTTCATGGACGACCGTTGTGCCTTCGGCCTGGAGACCTGCCAGAAGGATCGAAGACTTGACCTGGGCGCTGGGAACCGGCAACTCATAGTCGATCGCCCTGAGCCGACCGCCATAGATCCGAACCGGCAGGTGAGAATCTTCGCAAGCCTCGACGTGGGCGCCAAAACGCCGGAGAGGGTCAATAATGCGACCCATCGGACGCGAAGCGAGGGAAGCATCACCAACAAGCGTCGATTCGAACGGCTGGGCCGCCAGAATTCCGGAAAGAAGCCGCACCGTCGTCCCCGAGTTTCCGGCGTCGAGCTCGCGGGCGGGAGCCTGCAATCCACCGAAGCCACGACCTCCAATCTTGACCGTGCCGTCCCGACTCGCTATCGGCACGCCCAGACCTTCGAGACATCGCAAAGTGCTACGGCAATCGGCGCCACCCGGAAAGTTCTCGGCGTGAGAATTGCCTTCGGCAATCGACGAAATCAAGGCGAAACGATGTGCAAGCGACTTGTCGCCCGGGGGGGTGGTTTCACCGCGGACGCGCCTGGCCGGATGGACATCTCGGGTTTCCATGACCTTTCAGAATATCATGGTGGAACAGGCCCCCGGCACGCTCCACGACGGCCCAAAACGGTGATGAACAGAGGGCCCAGGCCGAATCACCCATTGATTTTTGAAAAACCCTATGTTACTTCTCGACGAATGGGTCAGACGGATTCGCCGGTCTTCAAACTGACTGTTCCCAGCCGGATGGAGGAGCTCGCCTCTGTGCAGGAGTTGGTCGAGCGGGCCAGCCAGGCATTCGGTTTAACCGACGAATTGGCTCATTGGATCGAACTGACCGTCAGCGAATCGGCAATCAATGCGATTCAGCATGGAAACCGCCTGGACCCCTCCAAGATGGTATCCCTAAGCATCGCATCCGACGGCGAGTCGATCGAAATCGTGGTCGAGGACCGGGGAACCGGCTTCCAGTTGACCGAGATTCCCGACCCAACCGACATAGAAAACCTTCTCAAGCCAGGTGGGCGTGGGATCCTGATCATCCGTTCCTTCATGGACACAGTGGAAGTCTCGCATCTGGAGGGTGGCGGAAGCCGGCTTCGTATGGTCAAGAAGCTTCAGGACGGGCAACTGACGTGAGTATGGCGATCACACCCAGACGCTTCGACGACGTGGTGGTTCTGGACCTCTCAGGCCGAATCACCATTGGCGAAGGGACGCTGATGCTGCGGGACAGGATCCAGGGAATGCTTGAAGAGGGCCAGATGCGGTTCCTGTTGAATCTCTCCGACGTCGATTACATCGACAGCTCTGGTCTGGGCGAACTCGTCTCCTCTTTCACAACGGTAAAGAACCAGGGCGGCACCCTCAAACTCCTGAGCCTGACCCGTCGGGTCCGGGACCTCATGCAGATCACCAAACTCCTCACTGTTTTTGACGTTTACGAAGAAGAAACCGAAGCCCTGAAGAGCTTCCGATAGAAAGAGACCTGACCTGACAGCCGTCGCTATCGTAGACATGTTTTTCAACACGAAGACACGAAGGGCACGAAGTTAGAAGAGGTCCGGCCTTTGGCTTCCGATGGGTTGTCCCCTGATCTGTGGATTCTCAGCGAACCAAAGTGTGTTTCTTGACGCGGAGAACCGGGGAAACGAGGCTATTCGAAGAACCTTATCTTGGTCTTCGTGTCCTTCGTGTCTTCGTGTTGAAAAAAATCTATCGTTCTACTACAACGTTGGAATCAACCAGGACCAGTCGGAGCATTCGGCGGTTTTCGTCGAGGGTCGCTCTCAGCTTGAGGTTGTTGCTGTCCAGTTCGTAGGTCCGGTCTTCGAGTTCGCGGACACCGATCGTTCCGAGAGTCATCTGCTGGGGCACAAATACAGGCACTCCGCTTTGATTCAGGTTTTCCCGATAGAGTAGCAACAGGTAGTGGTGGAAGAAATTGTCGTCGACGATCATGGCGCCGTCGGGAAAGCGAATGTCGTACGGAGTCCGTTGCCCCCCTACGGTGTATTCGACTTCGGTGAGAACTTCCCCGATCGTGACTTGAATGACGCGATCCGCGGACCGATATTCGTAAGAGATCGGGTTGAGCTCCGCGTCCAGCTCCATTCGGCTCTCGGCATCTACCGTTTCGCCTTCGACCTCAAGGCGGGTGCGGCCAAGAGCCAGGAATCCGTCCCCGCGCTTTGAGATGGTGAAGTCTTCGGTTCCGATCTTGCTGCCGGCGACGAACACGGTAAACCGCGCGCTCTCGAGTTGGACAGGCAGCAGCAGCGTCAGAATTAATGGAAGAGTACTCATAACTCAAGCCTCAAACGAACAATGTTCTGGGCAATGATGGCTGGATCGACGTGACTGGTTTCGATCCTCACGCGCGCCATATTATACGATGTAAGGCGCTGATTGTAGAGTTCGCTGACGCGTTGCCTGCTCGAAAACAAGGGTCTGGACCCATCACCTTCGATTCGTTGGTAAACGTCTTCGAGCGAAGCCTCCAGGTAAACGGACAGTCCCCGGGCTTCGATGAACTCGCGGTTCGAGGCGTCTTCGTACGTGCCTCCCCCCAGTGCGACAACCAATTCTCGAGGACCGGAGATCGAACGAAGACACCTCTGCTCCAACTCTCTGAAATGCACCTCTCCGGATTGACTGAAGATGTCTGTTATGGATCTCCCCTCGCAGCGTTCGATTTCGTCGTCAAGATCGAGAAACGACCAGTTCATGAGCTCCGCAACCAGGCGTCCGACCGTGGTCTTGCCCGCCCCCATGAATCCGACCAGATAAATCCTGTTGACCATATGGACAACGAGGTTAGCCCGCCAGGTTCGATGCTGTCCAAATAAGGTTTGCCTGAAACAAAAAAAAGCGGGGAGCAAGCTCCCCGCTTCTTTTCACCTCATTTAGCGAACTGCTATATGGCCTCGAGTGATTTCGTTCGAAAATGCTCCCTTCCCTCGGCCGAAAGCAAGACCCAGAAGGCATAAATCCCGATGGCCGTACCGATCGGAAATTTCAGCAACATGAAGGATGCCGCCACGATCGCCGCGACACGACCCCAGGTCTGATAGGAAAGCAAGCCCACACCCGCCGCCGCCGCCAGGACGGACACGATCACCATGGACATTCCGACGATCGACACGATGGAGGTGACAAGTGCACCGGCATCCAGGCCGATATTGGACACAAACGGAAGCGGCAACTCATCGAGAAGTCGTCCCGCAATCAACACCATCGCCGACAACATCCCCGTGAGAACAGCCGAACCGATCAGAAGCCAGCCAAGAATCTTGATGTGCATTTCCATGCTGTCAGGCGAACGAACCTTTCGGACAGGGGCGGCCGGTGCGGTTCCGAGCGTCGCCCCGCAACTCCCACAAAACTTGAAATGTTCCTCCGTCGCCGTTCCACATTCCGGACAGTACATCTTGCCTCCAGGTGTTAGCATTCAGCATTCAGCATTCAGCGGGCAGCTCTCGGATATCCCAGAACGCGCCGCTCAACGATCCCGACTTCGGACCTCGGACTCCCATCCGCGAAATCTGCGTAATCCGCGTAAAGATCTCGGACTTCCCATCCCCATCTTGGTCTCAACTCCGCTCGATCAACACAATGTCCCCCCGGCCGGTCTGGATCGTGATTCGAGGACCGCCCGTGCCGTGCTCTCCGTTCACGCGTTGATCACGACCTGAGGAAACCCTTTCGATACCATCAAAATCTGACTCAAAGGACCCGGAACGTGTCTGAGCGTCGATCGAAAAATTCGACGTCGAGGGCAATTCGAGTCGTATGTCCGTATAGTCGCCGGTCAAGGAGATGTCTTGCTGTGGCGGAGCGTCAAAGAAGAGGCGGATGTCCCCGTGCCGATTCGCAAGCTCGATCGCACCGGACGCATTGCGCACAACAATGTCCTTGTAGGAAGTCTCGATCTCTACCAGGCCGGTGACATCTTCGAGGTCGACGGAATTGTTCTTTCCTTCAATGAGAACCGTACCCCTCACGTTCTCCACGCTGACCAGAGAGTATTTGTTATCGATGATGGCGTCTCCATCCACATCGGAAATGTGAATGGTGCCATATTTGTTTTCCACTTCAGCCAGCCCACCGACACCGTTTACCGTCACGCTTCCATACTTGTTGATCACACCGACATCACCCGAGATGTCTTCGGTGACGATGGGGCCGTAACCGTCGTCGATCCGGACGTTGCCCGTAATGGAACGGACCGTTGTTCCGCCGTAGCGATTCTCAACACTGTGGTCACCCGTCAGGCCGGTGATGCGAACGACACCATATTTGTTGTTGATGTCGAGCGAGGACTCTGCAGGCACACGCACCGTCAGGCTGGTCTTGAAACGGCGCCGTTCGGAACTTCTCAACTCGTCCCGATTGGATTCGATCAGATAAGAGCCGTCCCGGTCGCTAATCGTAAAGTACAAGCCCGGTTCAAGCCGTTCGGCTTCCTCACGACTCGTCGCCCGAACGGTCTTGTCGATGTCCACGACGATCCGGTTCGTGTCCCCGGCCTCGATTTCGACCGACCCATAGACATTGTGGATTTCGATAGTTCTGCCCGGCTCCGCCTCGGCCTCCAGACGCGCCGAAAAATCGAAGTTCTCGCCTACGATGTCGAACAGGTCGAAGTCATCGCCAAAATCGATATGGAGGCCTCCCAGATCCGAACTGATGTGAGCGGCCGCGGTGAACGCACTTCCTACGAAAAGAACGAGAATGAGAAGTGCCACCTCCCCGCCTGAAAACAACCGGCGATCCTCGCCCTTAAGTCGGTAGTAGTCTACGATTTTCAGCAGTCCCCACGCGATGATCAGCACGGGCCAGTACCGGGCAAGCCCCTCCCAGATCGGAATCGAATAACCCAGATTCCGGAGCAGCAACACCGTGCCCAGGCTGATCCAAACGAAAGCCCAGTAAATGGTACCCAGACCGCGACGTCTACTCATGTCTTCTCCTTGTATGTAGCTAGTAGCAGGTAGCTTGTAGCTTGCAGCTTCCGATCCGAAGCTGCTCGCTCCTCGCTACCCGCTGTTTGCTACTTGCTACTCGCTACCTTCCCGGGGCTTTGCGGCCGGAATGTCATCGCCTTCGTATCCATCCGATTGCTTGGGTGGCGCCGATTGCCTCGGTGGCGCCAATTGCCTGGGTTGCGGAGCTGGGCTTCCAACAGGCGGCGTGCCTCCACCAACCGGCGGCGGTGCGACGGGCGCTCTCGGCGGCTGGATTGGCGGCGGGACAGGTCGGCGTGGTGGCGGACCGGGGACCTCTGTGGCTGCCGGCCGCTGAAAATACTCCACGATCTTGACGACCCCGATCACGATCAGGATGACGGGCCACATCCGCCCAAAGCGAAAATCGGATGGATAGAGGTTATTCAAGAGGAACAGAACACCCAGTGTGATCAATACGAATGCACCTGTCATCAAGTCACCTGCCCGGGGTCGTCTTCTTCCCGACTGTCCACCTTCTTCCCATCTTTGTCTTCCTTGTAACTCCACACAAGCCAGACGCCAATAGCTATCAAAATGATGGGCCAGAATTCAAATATTGCCCGCAATCGAAAGAAACGGAAGTTATCCATCAAGAACAACGTTCCCAGGACCACAAGTGCCACGCCGCCCCACAGCTCCTTGTTCTCGACACCTGCCACCTGCTGGTGAAACTGGTCGATCGGCGTTTCCAGATCGATACCTTGAGACATTAATTTTCGCTTCTTCGCCGTGTAGTACGCCTCGAAGGGCATGTAAAAATAGAAACCCGTGATCAGCAATCCGAACAACGGCTCCAGCGCGTTGACCGCATCTGTCACGCTGATCAACATCCCAAAAATGACGATGTGCACGGCAGCCTTAAAGAAGTCTCCATTGTAGATGGCGCCGACTCCCGGAATCAGGCCAAGGGCAAAGGCCGCCCCGGGACTTTCGCCACCCGGGTTCGGAGCAGGCGGAGGCTGCCGTTGCCCACCGCCTACCCTTACCATGTCGGCCAGACACGCCTCGCAATAGACGCTTCCAGACACATCCCGTTTACAGGTATCACAGAGGGCTCGACCGCAAGCGACGCAGAAGGCGACACTCTCAATATCTGCGTGGTAAGCACAATTCATCAGGAACTCTCCCTCAACCGTTCTATCTGAGACTGGATCTCGGTAACCAGCGGGGCACGATAATAGAGTCGAACGGCCCCATCGTAGACCTCGTTCACCAAGTCTCCCGCGTTGTAGTAGATCGCCGTCGGACTTCTAAAGTCGCTGAGGCGCGGCTGAACGCCCGTGATGTTTGAAATCCACCCAAACACCAGCGTCGCGGTAAACACGGCCATCGCGGTCCTCGGCTCGAGAATCCAGCGGCCCATCGAACCGAGCGTGTCCAGCCAGGTTTCACGTTCGATCCGCGGCGTGTTCGCAATGATTCGGGTGACAAGCCAGTCCGGCGCACGAAACACGGGGAAGCTCTGGGCCCAGCTAATTACTCCCGCCATGTTTTCATGCAATTGTCGGCAGGAATCGCAGGAAGCGAGATGGGTTTCCAGTCCTTGCTTCTCGACGGATGGTAAAAGTCCGTCCAGATAGTCGGAAAGTCTTGCTTCTAAAGTCGTGCAATTCATAACTGGTCCTTCAATCTACTCAACACGCGGGCCAACTCTCCACGGCCCCTGTTGATGCGAGACTTGATCGTGCCTATCGGCACGTCAAGCATCGCGGCCATTTCGTCGTAGCTGAACCCCTCCAGATCCCTGAGGATGACCGCTTCCCGCAGGTCCTCGCTGAGCCGGAGCAGCGCCCCATGGATGAGATCGGAAAGCTCTCTCTTCTCCAGGGCCTCACCCGGGCTCGCGTACCGTGCCGGGTTCTCTTCGATCCGCTCGAACTCCACGTCGATCGAATCGGTCTTGGAGCGTTCGGTCGGTCCAACTAGTGGCTCCATCCGATTCGTCGGCACTCAATGTATCCAAACGTAATCAAGCAAAGAAAAGTTTCAAGAACGTGAAACCTTTTTGAGATAATTCCTCCGACATGAACCGGAAACTGTTGTTTTTTTTGATCTTGGCCGTCTTTGCCCTTGCTGTGTACGCGCTCACCGGCCGGGATTTCGACTCCCGATTGTTCTTTGAAAGCCTGGCCGGCGTCCGCCCGGCCTGGCTCGTCGCTTCGATCGGAATTACCTTTCTGTCCTACGGTATACGTTCGATTCGCTGGCAAATCCTACTCATATCGTTGAAATCAATAAAGTTAGCACACCTTATGAGCGCTAACCTACTGGGCTTCAGCGCAATCTACGTCCTGGGGCGGGCCGGCGAGTTCGTTCGCCCAGTCTGGATCGCACGACGCGAAGGGGTTGCGATGGCAGGCTCGTTTGCCGCCATCATCGTCGAGCGCGTCTTCGACACCATCATGCTGATCCTCCTCTTTGCCGCAACCATCGGAACCGCCCAACTCCCAATCAGCGCCCAGGGCGCCATCGGCCTACTCACGACTTCGGCCTGGCTCCTGCTCGGGCTTTCGACCGGGGCCATGCTGGCGTTCATTATTTTCCACAAACACATCGACAAGGTCACGGTCTACATTCCCTTCCGGCGTCTGGTGGGGATGCTCGAGCAGTTCGCCGAAGGCCTGGCCATCACCGGCAACTGGAAAAACCTGGGTCTAACAACAGTATACTCACTCCTGTTGTGGCTGGTGATTGCGCTACAATTCTGGTTCATGATGTTCGGGTTGAATTTCGACTTCACGTTCCAGTCTGCGACCCTGGTATTGGTAGCGTCGGCCATCGGGTCGATCGCGCAGGTACCCGGAATCGGAGGGGGCTTTCAGGCCGCATTCATATTCTGTGTGACGACATTGTTTCTCGTTCCGCTGGAAACCGCAGTCGCCGCCTCTCTGCTGGCGTGGTTCTTCACGATTGTTCCAACGATGGTAGTCGCGGCGTTCTACATGCTGTGGAAAGGTGTATCGGCGAAAGACCTGATGGGACCGGAAGAAGGTTTGACGACACCATAAATTATGAAATGTCCTTTTTGCGGCCACTTAGAGGATAAAGTGGTCGACTCGCGCGAAAGCAAGGAAGGCGATGCCATCCGTCGCCGCAGGCAGTGTCTCGGCTGCAGCAGGCGATTCACCAGCTACGAGAGAATCGACGAAATCCCGTACATGGTCGTCAAGAAGGACGGACGGCGGGAACGTTTCGACAGGCAGAAGGTGCTGGCGGGCCTGTTGAGGGCGTGTGAACGTCGACCGGTGTCGATGGTGCAACTGGAAACCATCGCCGACAAGGCTGAGTTGCTGGCTCAGGAATCGCCCGTGCGCGAGATCTCCACAGAAACGATCGGCACGACGATCATGAACGAACTCAAGAGCCTGGATAAGGTGGCTTACGTTCGATTCGCTTCGGTATACCTGGACTTCAAAGACGTCAAGGAGTTCATGGCCGAGCTCAAGGATTTGTTAAGAGCCCGGGACTAGCCCTGTAGGGGCGCTCTATGAGCGCCCGATGACGCACCCGATACTGTGCGGTCATAGACCGCACCTACATGACGTCCCGGCAATCTGTGGTTTCAACCATGGCGTACTTCGAATTCGAACCGGAAGAGCACTTTCACTCGACATGGACGCCGATCATCGATGTCTATGAGCGGCCGGATGAAATCATCGTCCGCGTGGAAACGCCTGGGGTTAAGAAGAAGGACATACAACTTCGCTGGCGAGATGGAATCCTCACCGTCGCCGGTTCCAAACGCCGGCAACCTTCGGACGAAGAAGGGGTTCGCTTCCTCTGCGTCGAACGGAACTACGGCTATTTCAGGCGCGATGTGGCAATCAGCCGAGACATCGACTTCGACAAGGCAACCGCGGAACTTCGGGAAGGCCTGCTGAGCATTCGGCTTCCCAAGATCCCGGACGAAGCCCGGGAATCTGTGATACCGATCGAGTGACAAAGAGGGGAAGTCAACACGAAGACACGAAGGACACGAAGGCGGAAAAGATACTGAAGGACTTTTCTTCGTGCTCTTCGTGTCTTCGTGTCTTCGTGTTGAAAAGAATCTATCGTTTTGCTGAGTACCGCGGGACACGTGTAGTAGTTCAATATGGAAATAATTAAGGACGATCAAGCAGATCTACAGGACGGACAAGAGGTCAGCATTCCCGAGACGTTACCGGTGCTCGCGCTGCCGGATGTCGTGATCTTTCCATATATGATCGTCCCGCTTTTCGTGAACCGGGAGCAGTCGGTCCACGCGGTGGATCAGTCGCTCGCTGAAAACCGGATGATCCTGGTTACGTCGCAGAAGTCCCCTGAGACCGAGGATCCGGCTGCGGATGACCTCTACCAGTTCGGCACGGTTTCTCTCATCATGCGCATGTTGAAACTGCCCGACGGGCGGGTCCGCATACTCGTGCAGGGATTCGCTCGCGCCAGCGCCGAGTACATCAGCGATTCCAAGCCGTTCCTGTCAGCCAGGGTGTTCCCGGAACTCGAGGTACCACCGAAGTCCGATTCGCTCGAACTCGAAGCGTTGGTCCGTAACGTCAAGGCATCCCTCGAACGAGCCATCTCGCTGGGCAGGAACATCCCGCAGGATATCGTCATTATCGCGGCAAACCTGGACGAACCGGGCCGACTGGCAGATCTGGTCGCTTCGAACATGGAACTAAGGGTCGACGCGGCCCAGGAAGTTCTCGAAATCACCGATCCGGTCGAACGACTACGTAGAGTCAACGCCATGCTGGCCAAGGAAATCGAAGTCCTCCAGATCCAGAACGACATCAGCACGCAGGCAAAGGGTGAAATCGACAGAGTCCAGCGCGAATACTATCTGCGCCAGCAGATGAAGGCAATCCAGCAAGAACTTGGAGAAGGAAACGAATTGTTCGAGGAGATCGAGCAATATCGCGAAAAGGTCCGGAAAGCCAAGATGCCCCCGGAAGTGGCAGAAGAGACCGAACAGCAGATCGAACGACTGGAACGGATGCATCCGGATGCGGCCGAGACGGCGACACTCCGCAATTACCTGGATTGGATGGTGCGGCTTCCCTGGTCGGAATCGACTCGCGACAATCTGAAGCTCGGCAAGGCACAGAAGATTCTCGATGAAGACCACTACGGTCTCGAGAAGATCAAAGAAAGGATCATCGAGCACCTGGCTGTTCGGAAGCTGAAGAAAAAAGTCAAAGGCCCGATACTCTGTTTTGTCGGCCCTCCGGGAGTGGGAAAGACGTCTCTCGGACGCTCCATCGCCAGGGCGCTTGGACGGAAATTCGTCCGGCTCAGCCTGGGAGGCGTCCACGACGAGGCCGAAATCCGAGGCCACCGTCGCACCTACGTCGGAGCCATGCCCGGACGGGTGATCCAGGGCATCCACAATGCAGGAACCAACAACCCCGTGTTCATGATGGACGAAGTCGACAAGATCGGAGCCGACTTTCGGGGGGATCCATCCTCGGCACTGCTGGAGGTCCTGGACCCGGAGCAGAATCACGCGTTCCGAGACAATTACCTTGGGGTAACGTTCGATCTGTCGAACGTTATGTTCATAACGACGGCCAACCTGCTCGATCCAATCCAGCCCGCCTTTCGGGACCGCATGGAGATCATCAGGCTCAGCGGTTACACCGAAGAGGAAAAGATCGAAATCGCCGCGCGCCACCTGGTCCCCAAACAGTTGGAGGAGCATGGACTGGAAAAGAAACATCTTCAGTTCCCGGATTCGGCTGTCCGGGCCATTATCGCCGGATACACGCAGGAAGCAGGCTTGAGAAACCTCGAGCGTGAAATAGGGGGCGTTTGCCGGAAAGTTGCCCGCCACGTTGCAATGGGACGAACCCGGCCGCGCCGTCTGACGATCAAGCAGATCGACAAGTATCTGGGCCGGCCGAAAGTCTTTCGGGACGCGATCCTGAAGAAGGACGAGGTCGGTGTCGCCACCGGATTGGCCTGGACTGCAGCCGGAGGAGACATCCTCTTCGTCGAAGCCACGGCCATGAAGGGGAAAGGCGGTTTGACTCTGACGGGACAACTCGGTGACGTCATGCGCGAATCCGCCCAGGCGGCACTGAGCTACGCCCGTTCACGAGCGACCGACTACGGCATCGATGAAGATTTCTTCAGTACCCACGACCTGCACGTCCACGTTCCGGAAGGTTCGATCCCGAAGGACGGCCCGTCGGCCGGAGTCACAATGGCCACAGCGATGATCTCGATGCTGACGGAACGTCCGGTTCATCGAAACATGGCAATGACGGGTGAACTCACCCTCCGTGGTGAGGTCCTCCCCGTCGGTGGCATCAAAGAAAAGGTCCTGGCTGCCCGCCGCGCCAAGGTCCAACTCGTGATCCTCCCGGCTCTGAACGAACGCGACCTGGAAGACATCAACCCAAAATTACGAAAAGACATGCAGTTCGTCTTCGTCGACAAGGTCCATGAAGTTTTCGAACAGGCCATCATCCCCAAAGGCACCAGAGCTTCGACAAGGCCCAAGACTACGAAGGGAAACGCAGCGAAAGGATCGGCAAAGAACAAGTCCACGGCAAGAAAGCGACAACGGGACAAACGCTGAGTTCGGCCTGCGCAGTCGGCGTATCCGCTGATTTTCTTTCAACACGAAGACGCGAAGGACACGAAGTGATTATGTTCTTTGATTTCCAATCTTCGTTACCTTCGTGTCTTCGTGTTGAAAGAACTGGTTGAATTTGCGCGTAGTCCGCACAAGAGACTCATGTATTCGGAATCGGAGATCATCGAAAAGATTCGGAAGCGGTTTGGCGACTCATCCGCGGTGATCGGGGTGGGCGACGATGCGGCGGTTCTGGATCTGCCGGATGGGTTTTCGACCGTTGTCTGCTCGGATCTTCTAGCTGAGAACACGCACTTCAGGCGCTCCACACACCCGCCGGACTCCATAGGCTTCAAGGCGATCGCGGTGAACGTGAGCGATATCGGTGCGATGGGAGGGACTCCCTCTCACTGCCTGATATCGCTGGCTCTACCTGAAGATCTCGAAGCGGCCTGGTTCGACGAGTTCGCGAACGGCGTGGGAGCAGCGTGCCGAAAATTCGAGATCAGCCTGGTCGGGGGAGACACGTCGGAAGCAGAGTGCATATTTGTCGATGTGTGTGTGGTCGGCCGAATCCGCCGAGACGGGTCTGTGCGCCGATCCGGAGCCCAACCGGGCGATGGCGTCTATGTCACCGGAACGATTGGTGGTTCCGGGCTCGGACTTCGATTGCTCGAGGCCGGCCGGTCGGACGACCCTGCCATCCGGCGACATCTGTACCCCGAGCCCCGTCATCGGATCGGTCATGAAATCGCCGAACGGGCAACCGCCATGACCGATATCAGCGACGGCTTTTCGACCGACCTCGGACACATCGTAAACGAATCGGCGGTTTCAGCCCGTATCGAAGGCAATCGGATTCCCCTCCATCCCGGAGAAGATTTGGATCTTGCCCTCGACAGCGGCGAGGAATACGAACTGATCGTCACTGCCCGGGAGCTGCCACCCGAAATCAACGGAGTTCCTATCACTCGAGTCGGTGAAATCGTCGGATCGGGAGAGGCTCACCAGATCCTACTCGAGCAGAATTCCCTGAAGCGAATTCTCGAGCCAGGCGGTTGGAAACACCTCTAGCTCTGATCCAAGAGAACCTCCCGTTTGTGCTATGCTCTGACAATGTCCAACCCGGATATGCTCAACCAGGCGGATCGAATCCTTCGACCTGTGCTTAAGAAGCTCGCCCTGATTCCATGGCTGAAAGTCGTCGGATGCTGTGCCGGACATCAACCTGAAGACAGTGTCTGGGTGGAATTTCACGTTCGAGGGTCATCCGGATTGTGGCGATTGATGGGGCTGCTTCGAATCCTCGACCAGAAGCTGGTCGGAACGGACTGCCGTGCGGATTGCCTCGTCAACTACGGCAACGATCCAGAAGCCGCCCCTCCCCAGCACGGCTGGTTTCCGATTGTCGTCGAGGTTTTCTGGCCTTCGAAAGATGATTGGCGGAGGGGACAGGCACTGATCATTGAAGCGCTCCTGTCGTCGGTCGAGGAATTCGGCGAGCACGACGAAACCGAATTCGAGCCCGAAGGCGCGCTCAACTACTGCCCGTTCTGCTCCTCCACTTTCGTACGTCTTGACGGGTTAGAAGGATCCGGACACCGTTATCGCTGCGGCGATTGCGAAACGTCATGGACGATGATCGACACCACTCTTTAGCAGCAGCCCAGATTTTCGGCCAAACCAAACAAGCGAGCATTGAGGAGAGAACCTTAGGATTCAACGCGGAGACGCGGAGGGCGCGGAGGGAACTTGTTTTCACCGCAGAGGCGGTAGATTAGGGGAGGACGCGAAGAGCGCCCTCCCCCCTCGTCGCACCGGACGTGCGGATTTCCCGCATCCGGCGCTCCCGACCAATTCTTCTGAAGCACAGACGTAGAGCCTTAGAGATAGACCAACCCGAGGGTTTGGAAATGTTT
>PVBE012838262.1_pt1 | contig 20880 bp, 16 predicted proteins | sample 1631181 | NCBI WGS metagenome assembly PVBE01 (sample SAMN08397723, study PRJNA350692) | Marine metagenome, whole genome shotgun sequencing project. | isolation source: water | place: Pacific Ocean | collected 2012-04 | reverse complement strand
TTCCATTTCTATCTCAAGGAGTGCGAATGGCGCTTCAATTATCGGCCAACCGCTAACCTGTTGAAGGTATTACTACAATGGGTCAAAATGTGAATACTTCGAACTTATCGATGTCAGCCTCTTAAATTATTTGGAAAAATAATTAGGTAAGCTGTCACCGTAATAGATGGTTTCGGTGACAGCTTACTTAATTACCGCATTACGTGCGGTAGTCGGCGTTGATCGAGATGTAGTCGTGGGTCAGGTCGCAAGTCCAGACGGTGGCCTTGCCGTCGCTGATGCCCACATCGACGGCAATATCGATGTTCTGTCCCTTCATATGCTGAGCCACCGGGGCTTCATCGTAACCGTCGGCGATTTGGCCCAGTTCGGCAATGATGATACCGCCCATGGCGATGGTAAGCTTGTCCCGGTCGGCTTTTTCACCGGACTTGCCGACAGCCATAACGACCCGGCCCCAGTTGGCGTCCTCGCCGGCAATGGCGGTTTTAACCAGGGGCGAATTGGCGATGGTCATGCCGATCTTTTTGGCGGCGCCATCATCTTCAGCACCAGTAATTTTTATGGTGATAAATTTTTTAGCGCCCTCGCCATCCCTGACGATCTGATGGGCCAAGTCGGTCATGACGCCGTCAAACTTCGCTCGGAAATCCTGCAAAGCGCGGTCATCGTAGAACGCGATCTCAGGGTTTTCCACCCGGCCGGTGGCAAAGGCCAGTACCGTATCGCTCGTGGAGGTATCGGAATCCACGGTGATGGAGTTGAAGCTCTTATCTGCGGAATCGGCCAACAGGTTTTGTAGAACCTCCCGAGGTAGCGCTGCATCGGTAAAGACGAAGGCCAGCATGGTGGCCATATCGGGCGCAATCATACCGGAGCCTTTAGCGATGCCAGCGATAGTCACTTTGGTGCCGCCAATATCCGCAGTGGCGGAAGCGCCCTTGGGGTAGGTATCGGTGGTCATGATTGCCTGGGCGGCGTTCTCCCAGTTCGATCCCAGATCGGCTTTCAGTCCAGGCAAACTGGCGGTGATTTTATCCACCTCAATGGGCTCCCCGATCACACCGGTCTGGGCGATAAACACGTCTTCCTGCCGGCAACCGGCAGCTTCCGCAGTCGCTGCCGCCATTTTCTCAACAGCGGCGATTCCGGCTCTGCCGGTGAAAGCATTGGCATTTCCTGAATTGACGATCAGCGCCTTGATAGTGCCGTCCTGGTAGTTTCCGCCCTTCAGCATATCCCGGCACCAGTCGACCGGCGCGGCAGCCGTTTTGGACTGGGTGAAAACACCTGCCGCCGTGGTACCGGGTTCCATCACGGCCAGCATGACATCCGTCTTATTGACGTAGCGCACATTGCACTGGGCAGCCGCCATCCGCACACCGTCCACCGACGACATGGCGGGAAAGGAATCCGGGGCCAAAGGAGAGGTTTGGGGCGTATCGTCAATCATGGTATTGCTGCTTTGTTATTTACCGGGTTATTTACTGGCCTTTTCAATATTGACCGTTATATCCGCTTTTTCACGTAACTCAGCGATTAATTTGCCTTTGATATCCTGAGACATCGACCGTTGCAGATCAGCTTTCACCTCGTTGTAGGATGGCGGTTGCTGCTGACGCTTATCTTCGACTTTTATGATATGCCAGCCGAACTGGGTCCTCACCGGCTTCGGGGTGTATTCAGCGGGTTTGGTCGAAAAGGCTGCCTTGGCAAATGGCGGCACCATTTTATCCACCGTAAAGTAACCTAAATCACCGCCGACTTTTCCAGACGGTCCCGTTGACACAGATTTCGCAAGTGCCGCGAAGTCTTCGCCTTTTTTCAGCCGGGCGATTACCTCCATGGCCTGTTCTTCAGTCTCCACTAGGATATGCCGGGCATGCACTTCTTCGCCACCGCGACTGTTTTTAACCATTTCCTGGTAGGCTACCTGCAGTTTCGTATCTGTCACTTCTGTTTTCGTACGGCGGTTGAGGTACGCCTGTTCCAACACCTGCTTTTCGAACCGCTCAACTCGTCTTCTGACGCTGTTTTCTTTTTCCAAACCCTTTTTACGCGCTTCTTCAGACAGTAAATGCGTGTTAACTAAAGATTTGATGAGAAAATTTTCAATCACATGCTTCGGGTAGGACCGGGATTGAGGCGGCAGTTGATTGCGTTCGCGGTCCAAATCCGATTGGAAAAATTTATACCCATTGACTTCAGCTACTACGCTGTCGTCTCCGTCGGCCAGAGCACGCGTGTTGCTGTACCCCACAACCAGAGCCATTACACCCGCGGTTGCTATCGTCAGTTTAATAGTATTCATGCTTTCCTGCCTTTCGTTAATCAGCAGTCATATACTCTCCCCTGCCGGGCCAAAAGACCTAATTTTCTAATGTCACGCCAGATGACATAAATGTGTATTCGGGCCTTCAAACCGCCGGTGGTCGTTGACAGACCGCACCCAGGGTTCTATCTCTTTGCCAAGCTAAGAGGAAGCCCCCCGGCATTCCCATTTGAGAATTATTTTATTGAGGAAATTGGATGTTTGACGCCATTGCCCGGCGCCTTTTTGGTACTGCGAATGACCGCTATGTTCGCGGCCTATCGAAGATTGTTGATCAGATTAACGCCCTAGAATCTTCCGTCGAAGGATTGAGCGACGGCGAACTGCGCGCCCGTACGGATCTATTTAAGGAACTTTACGCCGACGGCGAAACGATTGATGATATCCTGCCCGAAGCCTTCGCCACGGTGCGCGAAGCCGCCAGGCGGGCCTTAGGAGAGCGTCCTTTTGATGTCCAATTGGTAGGGGGCATAGTTCTCCATCGGGGCATGATCGCCGAAATGAAAACCGGTGAAGGCAAAACGCTCTGCTCCACCCTGCCTGTTTACCTTAATGCCTTGACCGGTCAAGGCGTCCACATCGTCACGGTCAATGATTACCTAGCGACTCGCGATTCCCAATGGATGGGTAAAATCTACAACATGTTAGGTCTGACCGTCGGCTGCATCGTGCCGGGTCTTTCAGACGAAGAACGCCGCGAAGCCTATAGCCGTGACATCACTTACGGCACAAACAGCGAATTTGGTTTCGATTATCTACGCGACAATATGAAATTCAGCCTGGAAGAAATGGTTCAGCGGCCTTTCAGCTTTGCCATCGTCGATGAAGTCGATTCTATCCTGATTGACGAGGCGCGGACACCGCTGATTATTTCAGGCGCTTCGGAAGACAGCTCAGAACTTTACAACAGTGTTGATAAAATAATTCCGCGGCTGATCGAGGAGGATTATGAGAAGGATGAAAAAGTCAAAGCCGTTACCTTGACCGAAGCAGGCAACGAACATGCCGAAAGCCTACTTGCCGAGGACGGTCTGCTGTCCGAAGGCACCCTTTACGATATCGCAAATATTTCGTTGGTTCACCATGTCAATCAGGCTCTCCGGGCGCACAAATTATTTGAACTGGATACCGACTACATCGTGAAGGACGGCCAGGTTATACTGATCGATGAGTTCACCGGCCGCATGATGGAAGGCCGCCGCTTTTCCGAAGGACTGCATCAGGCGCTGGAAGCCAAGGAAGGCGTCCAGGTGGAAAGTGAAAATCAGACCCTGGCCTCTATCACCTATCAGAATTATTTCCGCATGTACCCGAAGTTGGCCGGTATGACCGGCACAGCAATGACCGAGGCAGGGGAGTTTTCGGAAATTTATAAGTTGGAAGTAGCGGAAATTCCCACCAACCTAGATTGCATTCGCGATGATCAGGATGACGAGGTCTACCGGACTGAGCAGGAAAAACAAAACGCCATGATTGCCCTGGTGGGGAAAGCCCAGCAGCGCAAGCAGCCGGTGCTGGTAGGTACGGTCAGCATTGAAAAATCAGAAGTTATATCCAACTTTTTGAAAAAGGATAATATCGAACACAGCGTTCTCAACGCCCGCTACCATGAGCAGGAAGCCCATATTATCGCCCAGGCCGGCGCGCCGGGAAGCGTCACCATCGCCACCAACATGGCCGGGCGCGGCACCGATATTCAATTGGGCGGCAACATCGATATGATGCTGCGCGAGGAAATGGAGGGCGTGACGGACAAAGCCAAACTGGCGGAGATCGAGGAACGCCTTCGCAAACAGGTCGAAGAAGGCAGGCAGGAGGTCATCAAGGCCGGTGGTTTGCTGGTCATTGGAACGGAGCGCCACGAAAGCCGTCGTATTGACAATCAACTGCGGGGCCGCTCGGGCCGCCAAGGTGATCCCGGCGCTTCCAAGTTTTACCTATCTCTGCAGGATGATCTAATGCGCATTTTTGGCTCCGAGCGGATGGACGGTATGCTCCAAAAGCTGGGTCTGGTCGAAGGTGAGGCTATTGTCCATTCCTGGATCAATAAGGCTCTCGAAAAAGCCCAGCAGAAAGTCGAAGCCCGCAATTTCGACATTCGAAAAAATCTGCTCAAGTTCGATGATGTCATGAACGACCAGCGCAAGGTAATTTATGAACAGCGCAAAGACCTAATGGCGGCCGAAGAGGTTTCCGAAACCATTCTGGACATGCGCCACAATGTCATCGACACCGTAGTCGCCCGTTGCATTCCGGAAAAAGCTTATCAGGAACAATGGGATACAGCCGCCCTGCATGAGGAAATTCTTCGCCTGTTCGGTCTTGATTTGCCGGTTGCCGACTGGACCAAGGAAGAAGGCGTTGCCGACGGCGAAATCAAGGAACGCATCACCGATGCGGCCAATCGTAAGATGGCGGAAAAGGCCGCCACCTGGAGCCCCGAGGTCATGCGTAACGTTGAGAAAAATTTGCTCTTGCAAGTCCTTGATCAAGTCTGGAAGGAACATCTTCTGGGCCTAGACCATTTGCGCCAGGGTATTGGTCTCCGTGCCTACGCCCAGAAGGATCCACTCAACGAATATAAGGGCGAAGCATTTGAAACCTTTAACGGTATGCTGACCGAGCTTGACGAACGCATAACCATGATCCTCAGTCATATGCAGTTGCAATTTACCGATGAAAACGGCGCTGATATGTTTGAGAGGCAGCAAGGCGAAACCTTCGAAAACTTCAAGGATCCTGCCTTTATCGACGCTGAACCTGAATCGATTTATGAAGACGCCGAACTGGCCGGCGGCAAGGGCCTCAATGAATTGACCACCACGCCGCTGGTTTTCCGCGAAAGCGCTAGTGTGATTGACCCCGACGATCCGTCAACCTGGGGAAAAGTCGGTCGCAATGCGCCCTGCCCCTGCGGCTCCGGTAAAAAATTCAAACAGTGCCACGGCAAGCTGTAGGCGCAGTTTAAAATATGGATGAACTCGAAGACGCCCCGCTGGTCAAAGACTTCGGCCCGCCAACCTCATTACGGAAAAAGCGGCTTTGGGGGACAGTCTGTTTGGTCCTGGCAATCGGTTTCCTAGTAGTTTCCACCGCTATGTCAGATGGCTCAAGCATTCAAGACGGCAGCATGACTTTTGGCAGGGATACCGCTAAAACACCGCCCATTTGGGCGATTGCCTTAGGCATCTGCACCGTCCTGGCAATCAGCATCGGCGCTCCGGTTCTGGCCAACAAACTGCCTAAAATTGACGAAAATTCTGACGGTTAAGTCTTTTTCACCGGCCTCTTTCAACTGAATTCCTTTGTTCAACGGTGAGTCCGCTTCACCCGAATACTAATGCTTTAAATAATTTTACAAAATTTTTAGTGTATTATAAAATTATTTTACAATATTATAATTGATTTATTGTTTTAATACACTAAAATATAACAATTGATAATTTAAAGATCGATATGACCATGTTGGGACAAACCGTAAGCCAAAATGTAAACTCAACGTTCCTGGAGGTGACCCCGCGCACCGATATCACCGATGTGTACAGGAATCTTGAAGGAACTGAACTGCTGGCCGCCGTTCTCGGCGCTGAGCAATTCGGCGAGATCGCAGCCGTCTCCTCCTTTGGCGCGGATTCAGCCGTATTGCTCTCCCTGATTGTCGAAGTCGACCCGTCGGTGCCGGTTATTTTTCTAGAAACCGGCAAACATTTTCCGGAAACCCTCGATTATGTGGAAACCATACGCCGCAAGCTGGGCCTTATGGAGGTTCGGCTGATCGGTCCCGATCCCCGTGATCTAAGCCATTCCGATCTCGATGGCGAATTATGGCAGAGTTCCACCGACACCTGCTGTGAGGTGCGCAAAGTTTCTCCCCTGGCCAAGGCGCTCAAGAGTTTCGACAGCTGGATCAGTGGCCGCAAGCAGTTCCAAGGTAGCGACAGATCGGGCATCGAAGCCGTCGAATGGACCGACGGCAAATTCAAGATTAACCCCCTCGCCCATTGGACTCCCGATCAGATCAGGTCGGAGTTCCTCACACGCAATTTACCGGAGCATCCGTTGGCAGCTCAAAACTATCCGTCGATTGGATGCGCCCCTTGCACCCGCCCCGTTGATCCCGGTGAAGACGCCCGGTCCGGCCGTTGGCCGGACAGTGCAAAAACCGAATGCGGTATCCACAAAGCGCCCTGGTATGGCGCCAACATCTAAACTCATTTTATTTTTTTTCAATAGGAGCACGTCGTGAGCACAAACTCGGCTAACAACAATATAAAATCCAAAAACATTTTCGCCGTCGACCATCGGGTCGATCTGGAAGAGCGGTGGGACGGCAACGGCCACAAGGGCGGCATCCTTTGGTTCACCGGTTTGTCCGGATCGGGCAAAACCACCTTGGCCCTGGAACTGGAACGCCAGCTGATCAAGCACCGCTACCAGGCCTTTGTGCTGGACGGTGACAACATCCGGGGCGGCCTTAACCGGGATTTGGATTTCTCACCGGAAGGCCGGTCGGAAAACATCCGCCGCATCGCCGAGGTCGCCGCCCTGTTCTCTGACGCCGGCCAGATCGCTATCGCCGCGTTCATCTCGCCCTATGAAGAGGACCGCCAGATCGCCCGTACCCTCCGACCGGACCTGTTCCACGAAGTCTTCATAAATTCCGATCTGGCGGTCTGCGAACAGCGCGACCCTAAAGGTCTCTACAAGAAAGCCCGGGCCGGTGAAATCCCAGAATTCACGGGAATCTCAGCCCCGTACGAAGAACCGGCCAACCCGGAACTGGTGATCGACACGGCGAAATATTCGGTGCTAGAGAGCGTCTACCGACTGATGGATTACGTCGGTTCAGAATTCACCCTGCAGGGCCAAGTCAAAGAGGTGGCTTAAAGAATTCAATAACGGTCACCGCATTAATTAAGGGACATGCACTCGTTACGTGTCCCCTTTAATCAATTTTGGTAACGATCTCGAATTTGGTTAGCCGATCATTTCCCGCAGCTTGGCATTGACTTCTTTAGCGTGGTGGCGGGCTTTTTTGCCTTTGGGCAGCAAACCTTCGTCGTAGAAGAAGTCCGGCAGCTCATCGTCTTCCTCGGTGAAGCCTGCTGCCTTGTTGAATTCCCATTCCATTCTTAACGTTTCGAGCCCCAATTCTTCCAGGAATGATTCGTCGTAATCGGTGCCGCAGGCGTTGTTGAGAGCCGCCGCCACCAATTCGCCGCTGACATTGGTCACCGACCGGCCGAACAGACAAAGGCCCAACGAATCCGCGACCGCACAGGCGATCTGAATATCGAGGCTGCTTTCAACCAGTTCCTCGGTGGTCTTATCCTCGCATTTGAAATTTGGAATGTTGCCGACCGTATGATCGGCGCCCATGGCGGTCACCATCATGGAAATTCCGGTCACTTCGATCTCTCTCGGATCATAGGCACTGATGCCCTGTTTCTTGATCACCGGCACCCGCGCCACGTTGTAGTGCTCACCCACATGGGCGGCACCCTGTGCCAGGATCTTGCCTCGCTCATTGCCGTCGCTGATATCCTGGAGCGCCTTAGCCATAAATTCATGGTCGCCGAACTCGCCTTCACCGGCTTCCATCAGCACACCGAGCATAGCACCGATTTCAATGGTATCCACGCCCAGATCATTGGCCACGTGGTTGAGGCGCGCCACATCATCCGGGTCGGTCAGGCCGCAATTGCTGCCCATCAGGCCGAGGGTTTCATATTCCAGCGGCGAACAGATTTCCTCGCCCTGTTCGTCCACGTAAATATTGCTGCATTTAATCATGCAGCCGGGCATGCAGGCGTGGGTGGTGTCACCACCGCGGGCGGTGTTAATTTCCGCGATATGAGAACCGCCCAGTTCGAGAACCCCCTCGCCTTTAGCGACAATTGTGCCGGAACTAAAATTCCGGGTCGGCAATCCGCCAATCATGTTGGTAAAATCGCCCACCATGGCGGTACCGAATTTCTGGAAGGCTTCGATGGCTGGATCGTTACCCAAGCGGTCGCCATATAGCCGCACCGACCCCATGTATTTTTTGCGGTCGTGGAAAGGCGGCATTTTGTCCTTGTCTACCACGATGGCTTTGACTTTCTTGCTGCCCATGACGGCGCCGACACCACCGCGGGCGGCGATACGTACCGGCCGGCCTTCGGGATCGGTGAAGGAAATACCAGCAGAAAGCCCCAGATATTCTCCGACCGGTCCGCAAATGCCCAGGCTTACCTTGTCGCCGTATTTTTCAAACAGCAATTCAGCCGCTTCCATGTTGCCCTTTCCCATATAGGGTTCGGCACTTTCAAACATAATGTCGCCTTCCTTGGGAATGCGAATGACCACCCAGTCGGATGAAGCGCCGTTCAAGGTGAAACCGGCAATTTTCAACTGGCCCAACGCAAAGGCGAAGGTGCCGCCCGTATTGGCCTCTTTAACGCCGCCGGTGAGCGGGCTTTTGCAGCCGACGCTCAAGCGGTTGGCGTTGGAGAAATTTGATCCGGCAAACGGACCAGCCGAAAAAATCAGCGGATTCTCCGGCGACAAGGCATCGATCTTGGCGATCTCTCTCTCCAACAAGGTCTTGGCGATCAGATGCCGCCCCGCACGAACCAGTGCTTCACCACTGAGTTCTTCGGTTTCAATTGATTGGTCTTCAAGATTGATTTGAAGGTAAGTGCGCATTTCTTTTCCACCCTAAGATACTGACACCACGTCCGCCGATATCCAACGACGTGATTTTGGTTATATGTGATTTTCCCATGCATTTTCTCTCACCTGCCTGGGCTACTCAAGCACTGATTTACTGCACTGGTTTAGGGCTTATTTTTAAGCCTTCTAACTCGTTAATCGGCCCAATATATCTTGATTACATCAAACTTAAGATTTAACCGTTTGACTAGGTTGTAATGCCGATGAAAAGCGGAGAAACAAATCGCGCCCGATCAATCTGTTGATACCTCGATAACCCGTGGTGACGAAACCCGTTCAATGTTGTTGGACACGGCCTGCAACTCTTTGCCGTCCACGGCTACGAAAGCGTTTCGACCCAGCAATTATCGAAAGAAGCAGGGGGCAATGTGCGGCCATTACTTATCATTTTGGTGGTAAGCGGGAACTTTACCGGGCGGTCCTGACCCAATTAGTTGCCGATACGGAACTCTTAATCGGCAGCACTTTTTGCCGGGATGGCAAGCAGATTCAAGATGCCGATAACGACCATGGACAATTGAAGATCATCTTAACCGAATTGGCAAAAAGTATTATTTCAATATTTTTGGAAGACGTTCTTATGCGCTGGCGTGCGCCGTTGGTCATGCGCGAATACTCTCTTCCCTCTGAAGATTTTTCAATTATTTATAAGGGGCGGATTGAACCCATTCATAAAATGATGACGGCCTTGGTGGCAGCCATCTTAAATAAATCAGCCGAGGATCCAGAATGCGCCATATGCGCCCAAGCCATAATGGGCCAGATTTTCGTTTTCGGAATTGCCCGGACCGTATTATGGTAGCGCCTCGATTGGGATTTTTAATACACCGGAAAGAGTGGCGCTTGTCACCAAAACCGTAGCCAAGTCAATTTTGGCCTCGCTTGGCTTAAATGAAGGGACCGTTCAGTGATCGAAAAACGTAAAAAACTTCTGAAAAGACTGTTGATCATCCCTCCTCTGATCATCGGCATCGCCGTGGTCATCTGGCAAGTAAATAACAAGCAAGGGCCGCAACAGGAGCCGGTACAGGAATCGGCCAAAAAGGTCAGGGTCATGACTGTTGCTGAGATGTCTGTTGTGCCGAGAGCGCTGGGATTTGGCAATGTCGCCCCCGGTATGATTTGGCAGGCCGTTACCGAAATATCAGGACAGATTGTGGAAATTCATCCGCAACTGAAAAAGGGCGCTATCCTGCCCAAAGGCATCGTTGCCTTAAAGATTGATCCAACCGACTACCAACTTAACCTACAGAAAACCAAAGCGGATATCCGTGCTCTTCAAGCGCAGATTACGGAGGTTAAGGAGCGCCGGGTAAACACCCGGGCGTCGCTGGCTATCGACAATAGAAGTCTCAAACTGGCAGAAAATGATCTTAAACGGAAACAAACCCTGTTGCGCCGAAAGACCGTCAGCCAAGCCGCCGTTGATCAGGAGGAACGCAACCTGCTGGCCCGGCGCCAAAGTGCCCAGTCCCTGAAAAACACCTTGAACCTGCTACCGGCAGAGGAAGAGCGGCTCAATGCCCAATTGGCGGCCCTGAACATCCAATTGGAAACCGTCAAACGTAATTTGGACCGCACGACTATCACCCTGCCTTTCGACGCCCGCATTGCCGAAGTTAGCATTGAGCGGTCCCAGTTCGCCAAGCTGGGGCAAACCGTTATTATTGCCGACAGCATCGACATTGCGGAAGTCTCGGCACAAGTCCCCATCGAAAAAATGCAGCGCCTAGTAAGTTCCCGGCAATTGCAGAATGTCACAGCCGCCTCGGCAATGGCTAATATCGAAAAAAATTTCGACCTAAAACCAATCGTCAGATTTAACAGCGGTAATTTAAATGCGGCGTGGCAAGGCCGGGTAGCCCGTATCAGCGACCAAGTGGACCCCCGTACCCGCACCGTCGGTGTCATCGTTGCCGTTGATAATCCCTATAACCTCAACAAGGACACAACAGGTCCGCCGCTTACTAAAAACATGTATGTGGAAGTGGAACTGCGCGGGTCGGAGCAAAAAAATAAAATCGTAATCCCTCGTCAGGCACTGCACACCGGCAGCAAAGTTTATGTCACCAATAGTGAAAATCGCCTTCAAATCCGCGTGGTCACCGTCCACTTTCTACAAGGAGGTTTAGCGGTTATCAAATCAGGTCTCAAAGCCGGTGAACGAATTGCAATCAGCGATCTCGTGCCGGCAATCGACGGTATGCTGCTAAGCCCTGAGGAGGATCAAAAAGCGGTCCAGGCACTAGTGCAGGAAGCGGCTGGCGAAGGGTCTCTGAAATGATCCGTTATTTTGCAGTTCATCCCACTGCTGCCAATTTATTAATGGCGGCCTTTCTCATTATCGGAATCATCGCCGCGCCTACAGTGAAGCGTGAAACTTTCCCGGACATCCCGGCGAGACACGTGGAAGTGGCGGTCATCTATCCGGGCGCCACCTCTGAGGAAGTTGAAGAAGCAATTTGCCAGCGCATCGAAGACGCCATTGAATCTATCAAGAATATCGAAGAGATCAGTTGTGAGGCGAGAGAGAACCGCGGTACCGCTAAAGCAAAAATGACCGAGGGTAAGGACTTCGATGATTTTCTTAATGACATCAAAACTGAAGTAGACGCCGTCGACACTTTCCCGGATGCCGCCGAGGATCCGGTCGTCCGAAAATTGGGTCAGATTGATTTTGTCGCTTCTTTGGCCTTAACCGGTCCTATGTCACCGACCGATTTAAAAGCCTATGCGGAACTTCTGAAAGACGAAATGTTAGAGAGCGAAACCATTTCGCAGGTCAAAGTCACCGGATTTTCCGATCATCAAATCCGCATTGAGATACCGGCCCAGACCTTGAGGCAATATGGTCTGAGCGTATCCGATATCGCCGCCACCATCGCCAACCAAAGCATCGACCTACCTGCCGGGACCATTGAGACCTCCGATAGAGATGTCCTAATACGATTTAGCGACGAGCGAAGGAACCCAATAGAATTCAATGACTTGGTAGTGGTTAGCGCGACGTCCGGCGCTGAAATTAGGTTGGGTGATATTTCCAAGATCACCGATCTATTTGAACTTGCGGAAGAAAAAATAATTTTCAATGGCAAACGGGCGGCTGTTCTGGAAGTCTCTAAAACCAAAGCAGAGGATACCCTGAACGTTATCGGCGCGGTTAAGGAATTCATCGCAACAAAGAAACAATCGGCGCCGCCGGGTGTGGTTTTTGAGATCACCCGCGATGTATCCTCAATCGTGCAGGATCGTTTGAACTTGCTGACACGGAATGGATTTCAAGGCCTGGTCCTAGTGTTTCTGACCCTGTGGCTGTTTTTCAATTTTCGCTTTTCCTTTTGGGTGGCCATGGGCTTTCCGGTTTCGTTTATGGGCACCATCGCAGTGATGGCCTTTGCCGGTTTTTCTTTTGACATGATCACCATGGTAGGACTATTGATCGCCATTGGACTGCTGGTCGACGACGCTATCGTCATCGCCGAAAATATAGCCGCCCATGTGCGTAAAGGATCGGCCCCGCTTAAGGCCGCTGTCGACGGTGCCAGACAGGTGGCCCCCGGCGTTCTATCCTCGTATTTGACGACTATCTGTGTGTTCGGCTCTCTGGTGTTTATCAAGGGCGACATTGGCGCCATTCTTAAATTTATGCCGATTATCCTGCTAGTGACTTTAAGCGTCAGCCTAGTAGAAGCCTTTTTGATACTGCCCCACCACATCATGAAATCGACCGAGCACAATCTGGGAAAACAACCAAAACCGTTCCGACGCAAACTAGAGGCCGGGAACGATTGGCTTCGCGACATATTTTTAGCGCGCGTAATCACCTGGACCATCGAATGGCGTTACTTCGCCTTTGGCCTCACCCTGATGATCTTCTTACTTTCAATTAGCATGCCGGCTAGCGGCATTCTCAAATTCCGGGCTTTTCCGGACATTGAAGGCAACGTTGCAGTTGCTCGCATATTGCTACCCCAAGGCACACCACTTTCCCGGACGACCGACATTGTTTCCCGCATCACCGAAGCCATGGGAAAGGTCAACGACGAAATGGCAAAGGATCAACCGAGCGGCCAAGCCTTGGTGCGCAATATCAATATTCGCTTCAACAAAAATATCGATGCCTACGAAGCCGGTCCTCATATCGCCACTGTGACCGTCGACCTCCTGGACAGCGAAAAAAGAACGGTTGACATGGACACGATTCTCAACCGCTGGCGGGAATTGGTTGGCAACCCGGCCGATGTCATCAGCCTGAAATTCACCGAGCCCACAGTTGGTCCCGCAGGTCGTGCTATCGACATTAGAATAAAGGGAGAGGATTTGAATGTGTTAAAATCCGCCTCCATCGAGTTGCTGGCGTGGTTGAACGCTTATAAGGGTGTTATCGATCTGTCCGACGATTTGCGCCCCGGCAAGCCTGAAATCCGCCTCCGCCTGAAGGACGGTGCGACGGTGCTGGGGCTGACGGCACAAACCATCGCTTCACAAATGCGTTCCGCCTTTTTCGGCAAAACCGCCAGTGAAATTCAGGTGGGCTCCGAATCCTATGAAATAGATGTACGGTTGGCCGATGAAGATAAAAACAGCCTGACGGACCTGGAATACTTCACCGTCACTTCGCCGTCGGGCGATCAGATTCCCCTGGGTGCCGTCGCGAAGCTGGAAAGCGGACGCGGCTTCGCCCGTATCAACCGGGTGGACCGGCGGCGAACAGTGACCATCCAGGGGCAAGTCGATACCGACAAAGCCAACGTCGCCGAGCTGACCAGCGACACCATTAAGAATTACCTGCCGGGGCTGCATGAACGATATCCGGGCATTACGGTGGATTTTCACGGAGAGGTTAATGAAGGCGCCAAAACCCGGGGTTCCATTGGTAAGGGATTTGTCATCGGATTGATCGGTGTCTTCATGCTGCTGAGCTTTTTGTTCCGCAGCTATGTCGAACCCATCCTCGTCATGATCACCATTCCAATGGGTATCATCGGTGTTATTTGGGGACATATGCTGATGGGCCTCGATCTTTCGATGCCGAGTATTTTGGGTTTTGCGTCCCTGGCTGGAGTGGTGGTGAACAACGCTATATTGATGGTAGAGTTTATCAAGATCCAGCGCCGCGCCGGCGATAGCGTGGTCGAAGCCGCCAAGCATGCCTCGCGTATGCGCTTTCGGGCTATCCTGCTGACATCAACAACGACCATCGTCGGATTACTGCCCCTGTTGACGGAAACCAGCCTACAGGCTCAGGTATTAATCCCGCTGGTGACCAGCCTCTCCTTTGGACTGCTGACGTCAACCTTGCTGGTGCTGATCATGTTGCCGGCGATGTATACGATTTTCGACGACTTCGGCTTGACTGCTAAGATTGAGTTGGAAGGAGAAGTGGCGGCCGCTATTCAACCGGCGAAATAAAATATATTTATTTCTTAGCAAGCGGATGACTACGGGTTACCAGGTTTTTGAGGCGATCCTCCAGCACATGGGTATAGATCTGCGTCGTTGAAATATCGGCATGGCCAAGAAGTTTCTGGAGACTCCTTAGGTCGGCCCCATGGGCCAACATATGACTGGCAAACGAATGGCGCAGCACGTGGGGCGAAACGCGCTTGGCTTCGATCCCTGATTCCAGCGCCAGTTCTTTTAGAAATCCGGAAAACCCTGCCCGGGTTAAATGGCCGTCCTTTGCCGACGAAGGGAACATAAAAGTTGAACTCTTGTTCTCAGCTACAAAGACGTGCCGGAGTTCGAGATAATCGGCGATAGATTCCCGGGCCGGATCGCTGAGAGGCACCATCCGTTCCTTACCGCCCTTGCCCCGCACCATCACCACCTGACCGTCCCGCGATACTCCGGCTAGCGGCAGGCTCACCAGCTCGGATACCCGGAGGCCAGTGGCGTACAATAGTTCCACCAAAGCCGTCAGGCGGGCGCCTTCCGGGCCGGGCCGGGAATGGGCGGCCGCCATAATACGGTCGACCTCCTCCTCGGTCAAATATTTCGGTAAAGCCTGGCCCAGTTTAGGTCCGTCTATGCGCGACGAGGGGTCATTATCACGGAAACGCTCAGCATAGAGAAACTGAAAAAACTGTTTGAGAACTGAAAGCCGCCGCGCATGGGTGGTCGCCGCCCGACCTTTTGATTTCAGGCTCGCCAAGTAGTCTTGTATATTTTTTGCATCCGCCGCCTCAATGTTGCGTTTTCGCCGTTGCACGAACAAGGCGAAGTCATCGAGATCACGGCGATAGGCGGCGATAGTGTTATTCGCGGCGCCCCGCTCGGCAGCCATCATTTCCAGGAATATTTCAACCTGCCGCGACGGCTTTGGCTTCGATTTGGCCCGCGGCTGATATTTAAACGGTTTTTCCATCCAGGAGCCTTACAGGCCCGCCGCCACCGCCGCCTCCAGCGCCAACGCCCGGGCTTCGTCATCCAAGCCGATCGCCTGCAGGCTGGAAACCACTTGGCGAAGAACGGTCGGGTCAACTTGGGTCGGTCCCGCCTGGCCCAATGTTAGAAGCGACAAAAGAATCGTTTCGCCGACATTGACCTGATCGGCGGCATTGGCAAGAGACCGCCACAAAGCCGGTTGCGGTATTACGGTTGAAATATGCGGCGGACCATCCAGTAGCGGCGACCAATTTTCATCCGGTACCCGGTCGCCAAACGCTTCCAACAGATTGTACAGGAGCGCCCCGCGGGCGATCACCGCTTCCATATTAACGGGGCGTTCATCACCGTCTTTAGTTTTTGGATTAATCTGTGCAAGCCACCAGTCATGTAGCTGATCGACCTTCCATTCTTCATCGGGAAGTACGCCGGTCAACCGCGCCAGCGGCATCAGCTGATTGCGGAGCATAGCCACTTTTTCTTCGAAAATTGCGCTCGAACGGAGAATGGAAAACCATTTTTGCGCGCCCTCTCCATCTCCTGCGGCCAGCAAGGCGCGCGCGGCTTCAGGGGCAAACCAGAGCAGGTCCTGGGTCGGTGCTACGCGGCTCAGAATTCGATGATAGACGCGCGCCAGGGACTGGTAACGCCCCCCGTCCCGCGCTAATCTCAGAGCCCGTGCCAGAACTTCGGCGGTCGCCGTAGGCACGCTTTCCACCAGCGCTTTGCGATATAAAAGAGCACGGCTGAGAGGGTTTCGTTCGCTGTCGGCGCGGCTGAGAGAACTGTCCAGCACCTGTTCGGTAAAGGTAACGCCGGCATAAAGCTGCATCAGCACTTCGGTGTTTAACGCGCCCATGGCTTCCGCCCGTTCCGCCGCGTCGACCCTGATTCCAGGATTAGCGTTGGGACTCGTGGCGATGGTCTTGAGCACCGCCGGATTGTTCGTCGACGTGACATCTCGGGGCAGTTTAGCCTTGGCTGCACGCACCATAGCGAAGTGCAGAGGTTGCGGATTAACCATGCTTTCAATGGCAAATTTTTCGATCCCGGCCAGCTGATCTATTAAGCCGAAAAAGACTGGGTCGTTTTCCTCTTGTTCCTTTAAGAGCTCTACGCCGAGAGCTGCCTTGTCATGTTCACCAGCCAGGGATTGGCAAAAAATGAAAGCCTTGTGCCAGTAGGCCGTGTCCACGTTGCTGATTTGGCCCGCCACCAAGGGACAGGCGCGGGCGTTGTCGTTGGACAAAAAGAGGACGTCAGCTTCGCTTTTCAAAAGCGCTACATTTTGGCTCTTGTTGGGCGCGACCTTCAGCAGAGCCTCGACACCGGCAACATCACCCATGGCGGCAAGACGCTCGATCCGCATGGCGATAATACTATTGCCTGTTGCGCCGGCACCTGATTTGAGGTTTTGGGGTGGCGCTTTGGCGATGCTCAAAAGCAAGCGCCGCATCATGTCCCGCATGGTCCGCGACTGTGAGTTCACCGGCAGCTTGGGCAGTAATTTCTCAACCATATCGCGGCTCGTACCGTCCCACATATTGATGCCGAAACCGCCCTCTTCGCGGGTCATGGTACCGACCGAGTCCGGGTCAATGGTTTGCAGCGATTCGATGCTGATGGCACCGCCGAGCCTTCCGAGTTGACCACCCGCACTGGGTGCCGTGCCCTCTACCTGACCTGGTTGTAATGTTGGTTTTTCAAGTGGTTCAGCCTCGCTCAGCGGCGCCAATGTTTTCGGCGTGATCGATTTGGGTTGCAACGATGGTTGTGCATTGACCGGAGCAGCGAAAACAATTGAAATCACCGCGGCCAGCATCACGGCAACGATAACCCTGGTGCCGGTGATTTGTTTATTTGGGGAAACGGTCATTAGGTATGGCTTTTTCTACTTTGACAACGGGAGCGGGAATGTCCCAGGTTGACAGGAATATAGCCGTGCCGACGACCACCACCAGCAAGGCCAAAACTATTATGCGTGATATGTTTCTCATTGCGAAGTAATTCCTATCCTATGTTACTCTCCCGGCTGCCAAAACATCAATAAATTGACCCCCGGGGCACTTTGTTAGGGTATTCGCCAGGTTTTGCAACCATTCTGGCGACTAACGGAAAAAATATGCTATTTATGAACTGTGGCTATTTTTCGGCAGTTTACCGCCTTGACTGTCACCTTTCAACGGCATCAAATCATGAATCGAGCACTGCAGCTAAAGTTACTTGCCAGATTATGAATACAAAAAACAGTCCCACTAAGGATAATCCGTCGGTGATCTTGCCCCCCAGTCTGGAGGGAAGGTTTATCGTATTGGTCGGTCTTATGGGTGCTGGCAAAACCAATTTAGGCCGCCACATTGCGGAATCAACGATGCGCCCCTTTGTCGACGCCGACAGCGAAATCGAAAAGGCAGCCGGGTGTTCGGTTGAAGAAATTTTCGAACGCTTTGACGAGGAATATTTTCGCGACGGCGAACGGCGGGTCATCGCCCGCATTTTGAGCAACGAACCGGCTGTATTGGCAACCGGCGGGGGGGCTTTCATGAACCCCAAGACTCGCAAGCTGATTGGCGAGTCAGGCGTATCGGTCTGGCTGCGTGCCGATCTTGATCTACTGGTCAAGCGGACAGAACGCAGAGATCACCGCCCTCTCCTGAAAAACGGCAACCATCGGAATATCTTGTCGAAACTGATAGATGAACGCTATCCGATCTACGGAGAAGCCGATATCATATTCGAGGTCAATGATGAACCAGCACCGGAAACCGCCAAGCGGTTACTAGCGGTTCTCCAGAACTACCAAGTTGATAATGAAAGCGGACAGTAAAGAATGAGCAATATCGATATCACCCATGTCGAGTTAGGCGAACGGAGCTATGACATCCTGGTCGGCGACGGTCTATTAGCCGAAGCCGGTGATTTTCTCGCCCCCGTTATGGCCAGCCGGCGAGCGGTAATCGTCACCGATGAAAATGTCGCCGAACAGTATCTGACGCTCCTGAACGCCACTTTGAAAAAAAATGGTATTTCGGCGACCTGCATCGTTCTGCCGGCGGGCGAGCAAACCAAAGATTTCAGCCATCTGGAAAATCTCGCCTCCCGGCTTCTCGATGAAAAAATAGAGCGTAGCACCAGCCTGATTGCCCTAGGCGGTGGTGTTATCGGTGATCTGACCGGCTTTGCCGCCAGCATCATCCTACGCGGCGTCGATTTTATCCAGATCCCGACGACTTTGCTGGCCCAAGTAGACAGCTCCGTCGGCGGAAAAACAGGTATCAATACCCGGCACGGGAAAAACCTTGTAGGTGCTTTTTATCAGCCTAAAATCGTTTTGGCTGATATCGCGACCCTGGACACCCTGCCCCAGCGCGAGGTGCTAGCTGGGTATGCCGAAGTCGCCAAGTATGGTTTGATCAATGACCCGGCATTTTTTGAATGGCTGGAGGAAAATGGTAAGGCGTTATGCCGTGGTGACAAGCCTATGCGCCGTCATGCTGTCGGCGTATGCTGCCGCTCCAAAGCAAAAATCGTCGCGGAAGACGAACGTGAAACGGGGCAGCGCGCGCTCCTTAATCTCGGTCACACCTTTGGCCACGCGTTAGAGGCGGAAACCGGCTTCGGCGCCAAGCTTCTGCATGGCGAGGCTGTTGGCATCGGTATCTGTATGGCTTTCGACCTGTCGGCGCAGATGGACTTGTGCAGCGTCGAGGATGCCGACCGCATCCGCCGTCACTATAGTTCAGTCGGATTGCCCGTCGGACCCTTAGAAATTGAAGATGTTCCCTGGCAGACGGCAGCCCTTATCGGCCATATGGCGGCGGATAAAAAAGTCCAGGGCGGCTTAACGACCTTTATCCTCGCCATGGGAATCGGCGAAGCTTTTGTCACCCAGAATGTAGAACTGGAAGACCTGCAAGACGTAATCAATAAAGCCCTCGCGGCCTAACCGGAAAACGAGAACGATCATGTTGACCATGCTAGCTGCAATCCTTGTATTGCTTTTTATATCCGCTTTTTTCTCAGGGACTGAGACCGCCTTGACCGGCGCCTCCCGGCCCTTAATGCATCAGCTTGAAAATAAGGGAAGCCGTCAGGCCAGGCTTGTCAACGAGCTGATGGAACGAAAAGGACGGCTGATCGGCGCCATTCTGATCGGCAACAATCTGGTCAATATCCTGTCCTCCGCCCTGGCCACCAGCATCCTGATGGGTTTGTTTGGTGAGGCGGGAATCGCCTATGCGACGTTGATCATGACGGCTCTGATTGTCATGTTTGCCGAAATTCTGCCAAAAACCTACGCGCTTCAAAATTCCGACCGGGCGGCGCTGGCCATCGCGCCTTTTATCCGGCCCATCGTTTATCTGTTTTCGCCCATCACTTACGCCACTCTGTGGGTGGTTAAGATCACCCTGTTCCTGTTCGGTATCAAGCTGCTCGATCAGGAGGATTTCGTTTCCAAGATTGATGAGTTGCGCGGCGCCATCGAACTTCATCAAAGCGAGAGTAAGGAAAACGACGAAACCATCCAACACGAACGCGCCATGCTGCGCAGCGTCCTCGACCTAGCGGAGGTTGATGTCGAGGAAATCATGATCCACCGCAAGACCGTATCTATGATCAACGCTGACGAAGCGCCGGAAGATATCGTCGAACAGGTGCTAGAAAGCCCCTTCACAAGGCTGCCTTTGTGGCGTGATCAGCCGGATAATGTGATCGGCGTTATTCACGCCAAGGAACTGTTGCGCGCGCTGCATGCGGAAGGCGTCGATGAAAAAAGTCTGGTGGTGGAGGAACTCGCCGCCGATCCTTGGTTTGTGCCGGAAACCACCCGACTGCTGGATCAATTGCAAGCCTTCCGTGACCGCCACGAACATTTCGCCCTGGTGGTTGACGAGTACGGCAGCCTGCAAGGCGTGGTGACCCTGGAAGACATTCTCGAAGAAATTGTCGGGGACATCGCCGACGAGCACGATATCAGCATTCCCGGATTAAGGCCGCAGACCGACGGCTCTTACTTGGTGGATGGCAAGTTCACCATCCGAGACCTCAATCGCCAATTCGAGTGGAACCTGCCCGACGAAGAGGCGGCAACCATTGCCGGGCTCATCCTTCATGAATCCAGGCGCATACCCGAGATCGGCCAGACTTTCAGGTTCTATGGATTCCGATTTGAAATCACCCGCCGCCAGCGTAATCAGATTACTACTATCCGTCTGACCCCGCCCGCGAGGGACACGATAATCGCAAAAATTGATCAAACCACTACCGACTGACGTCGGTAGAATTAGGGGGGCTTGATGTACTGAAGTTTTGTCTCATCGTTGACCGCCCCGCTTGTTGTACAGAAATAACCACGAGACCAGAAATACCGTCCCCAGAACTTTCTTCTTAGATTGGGAAATTCCATCTGTATTTTGCGAGAAGTGCGTCCCTTGATACGTTTTATT
>PVBE010475478.1_pt1 | contig 20880 bp, 19 predicted proteins | sample 1631181 | NCBI WGS metagenome assembly PVBE01 (sample SAMN08397723, study PRJNA350692) | Marine metagenome, whole genome shotgun sequencing project. | isolation source: water | place: Pacific Ocean | collected 2012-04 | reverse complement strand
GGGAGACGAGGGAACAGGAGCTTAGGTTTCTCGGAAGCGGTCGACTACTTCGCCGATGGCTCGAATCGTTTCCGGCGTGCTGCCGCAGCATGCGCCTATCGCCTGGACGCCCAACTCGGCCCACTGTCTCGCGTGCCCGGCCATTTCTTCTGGGGAGCTGTTGTAAACCACCCGCCCCCCTCTGATCTCGGGAATGCCAGCGTTCGCCTGTCCCAAGGTGACGGCATCCGGCATCGCCTCACGCATCTCGCGCAAAATGTCGGTCATTTCGTCGGGGCTATTCCCACAGTTGGCGCCGACGGCATCGGCCCCGTATTCGACCATCGCGCGGGCCGCGTCGGCCGGAGTGACGCCCATCATCGTCCGTTTGTTCGTGTCGAAGCTCATCGTCGCGACGACGCCGAGGCCCGTCGATTTGGCGCCTTCGATCGCTGTCCTGACCTCGCCCAAATCGCTCATGGTTTCGATCAGGAGAAAGTCGACGCCCCCGGCGGCGAGAGCGCGGCTCTGTTCAGCGAAAGCATCGACAAATTCAGAATATGGATGGTCGCCGAGGGGCTCTAGAAACTCGCCAGACGGTCCGATATCTCCGGCGACCAGGACCTTGTCCCCCGCGACTTCTCGGGCGAGCTCAGCGGCGGACCGGTTGAACGCTTCGAGCTGATCGGCCAGACCGGCTCTGGTCAAGCGGATGCGATTGCCGCCGAAGCTGTTGGTCGTCAAGACGTCGGCCCCCGCATCAACATAATCGCGGTGCATCTCTCGAACCCGATCGGGTTCCCTGAGGCTCAGCTCCTCGGGCGTTTCCCAGTCTTTGTTAGAGGCGGCGCCGAGCATCGTGCCCTGGGGACCGTCAAAGAGGATGCCGCGCCGGAGCCGGTCAACCAGTTCCTGAGGCGATATACGAGATCGATATTTGACTGAAAAGGCCACAGTAAACCAATCGTAACCGACGTGTTTCGTAACAACCGGTGACCGTTAATACAACCAGTCCCGCGGATCCAAAACCGGCGGCCGCTGTGGGCGCGGACGCCGACTTGACGATTGCCCCGGCTCTGGCCGGATAAACTTTCGTAACCGACCAGCGCCAGCGCAGTTTTGCAGAAAGTGCTTCATAACCAACCCCGAGTCAATTAAGGAGCCAGGTAGCGATGCGAATTCCACCGCTCGTCAGGGTCATCGTCTTATTCTCGGCGATTGTGGCGATCGGAATCGCCGGATTCTTATTTTTGAGTCAACAACGCGACGACGGCGAGCGCTCCCAGCCTCTCGAAATTGGGGCGGCGTCCGCGAGTTCGGGTCTTGAGCAAACTGGAATAACCGTCCTTGGCACCGGGGAGATTCGAATTGAGCCCGATACCTCCTTCATCTCTTTGGGCGTTCAGCACGTCGCTGAAACGGCAGCGGACGCCACGACCGCCCTTTCGACCGATTCGAACTCGGTGGTGGAGGCTGTGAAGGAGATGGGTGTCGATGAAGCGGACATCGCGACGCAGAGCCTGTCGCTTACTCCGATTTACGCTCAACCGGGCCCAGACCAACCGCGCGATGCGCCGCCAGCAATCGACGGATACCGGGCCTCGACGACGGTGCTCGTGACCGTGCGCCAAATTGATAATGCCTCGGCTGTTCTCGACGCAGCGCTATCCGCAGGAGCAAACGTGGTGAACTCGATCAGGTTCGGCGTGGCGGAAACGGCGGCATTAGAGCAACAGGCGCTGGACGAGGCGACTCGCGATGCAGCTCGAAAGGCGGAGGCGATGGCCACGGCGCTTGGTGGAAAAGTTGGCGGTTTGATCTGGATCGTGGAGCAGAGTTCCAGAATTGCCGAGCCGTTATCCATAAGCAGACAGGTCGTGGGCATTGCCGAGGCAGTGAAGTCATCGGCGCTTCCCATTGAGGCCGGACAGCTTACGATTACGGCGACAGTTCGGGCGAACTTCGCCTACGAGTAGGCGGGGTTACAGCTCGACTGGGCGGCCGGACCGAGCGGACTCAATCGCAGCCAAAGTGACCGCCAAAGTGCGCACGCCGTTGGAGTAGTCAGAGCAGACCGCCGATCCGTCGCCAGCCATCACGGCCGCGACGAAATTCCTGTCCCCCTCGAACATGGCGTCGGTCTTGGCATCGGCTACCTCTTCCGAGTCCGGCCTTCGAATCGTGACCCGGTTCAGCCACGCCGATAGCGACAATCCCGACGCAAATACGGTTACACCCGTGAACCAATCCGGACCGCCCCGACTGTCCCGCGTGCATGTAGTCAGCAACGCACCGACGGCGCCGGACTCAAACGTAAGAGTGACCGCGTTTACATCGTAGATATCGAGGTTCGCAACTTCAGTGAGAATCCTGGTGGCCCCGGCGGCGTACACGGTTGAGACCTCGCCGGCGAGAAACCGCATAAGGTCAACGGTATGGGTGGCCTGCTCGACGATCTGACCGCCGGACTGCTCCTGGACCCTCCACCAGGGAGTCTGGGGGAGCGCTCCGTAGTAGGTGCCCTGAAGCAGACCGATTTCCCGGCCCGACAGAGCCTCCTTCGCCTTCAATACCGCATCGCTGCAGCGCGACTGATAACCGACGGCGGAAATGAGCCCGGCATCGAGGATGCGAGACTCGATCTCGCGCGCAAGATCCATAGTCAATGCCACGGGCTTCTCGACGAAGATGTGCTTGCCGGCCGCGATGACACGGCGTTCAAGATCGCCATGGGCAAAGGGCGGCACGGCGATGTAGACGGCGTCGGGATTTACCGAGGCGATCATGTCGTCGGCGCTTGTGAACGCCTTCGCGGAAAGCTCGGAAACGGGTGGATCGCCGGGGCGAGAGCGCGCATTGAGCGCCCCGTTGACCCGACTGACGGCGGCCTCGCATCGATCGATCGATATGTCACACAAACCCACGACTTCAGTGTCATCGATCTGCTGTAGGTTTATGAGGTGGGGGGTGGCTATTCCGCCGGTTCCGATGAAGCCGATTCTTACAGCCATGTGAAAATGATCCTTACACGCATGGGCGCTTTGAACTGCCCGTTCGGCCGAGTAACTCAGGTGAGGCGGAAGGATAGGGATAGCCGGTCAGCCGGTCAAACATGGGGCGCTTTCGATTACATCTCAAGGTAGTAACATGGCGCCCGAAGCGGAACAACTGGTGGACGTTGCACTGACATGAACATTGCGGTCATCGGCTTGGGAAGATTCGGCAGCAACCTGGCAACGACACTGAGCGATCTCGGCCATGAAGTTCTGGCGGTGGACCAAGACGAGCGGGCCGTGCAAAGAATCGCGGACAGAGTGACACACGCAGTACAGGCTGACGGCACCGACGAAGCGACCCTGACCGAGTTGGGTGTGGCCGAGTACGACCTAGCGTTCGTGGCGTTTGGAGACATCGAAGGCAGCATATTGATGACCACGCTGCTAAAACAGATGGGCGTAAAGCGAGTCCATGCCAAGGCCCGAAACGTGCTGCACCGGGAGGTATTGGAGCGTGTAGGCGCGGATCAGGTGGTGTTCCCCGAGCGCGAAATGGCCGTTCGAGTCGCTCACAATCTGGCGGCACCGAACGTTGTGGACTACTTCGAGCTGCTTGCCGACTACGGCATTGGCGAGGTTACGGTTCCGGAAGGTCTCGTGGGGCAAACCCTGGCCAGCGTTAGTCTTGCGGACAGCCTGAATGTAAGCGTTCTCGTCATAAAGCGCGGCACTGAATTGCTTATCATGCCCGACCTGACCGAGACATTACGGGCAGACGATGTCCTCGTCGTGATAGGTCGCGATTCGGCCATTGCGGACCTCGACGAATTCAAATAACCGCAGTCAGGTCCAGTTCTACACAAGAGGGCCGCAGGAGGCCGGTTAGACCGGCAGCCAAATCTCCCGAAAACGCTACTCGAAGCAGCTTTACAGGTTAAAATTGTCTTGACAAACCACTAGATATAGCGGGATGATACGCGCCACCTACAAGATGTTGTAGGTGGGGAGAGGCGGGGCAAAACCGCCAGCCAGGTCGCCAAAGACTGGCCAAAACGAACAAGAGGGGTTGCGTGCAAATGATCCGTCTGCTGGGACAAACCCACCAAACGGAGGACGGCCGGTCGTATTACATTGAGGCTTGTCAGGTGTTGCCGCTCGACGGCGAGTATGACGTTATGCTCTTTGACATATCCAAGACCAAATCGTCGTTCTCGATGGGTATCGCGTTTTCTAAACAGCTTGTGGGCCAACTAGCGGCGATGGGTCTTAACCTAAGCGGTAGTAGGTCACTGATGGAACACGGACTCGCGCAGCTTCGCGAACAACTTGACGTGGGGGTTGAGGAAGACGGCCGGGTATTTGAATCACGGCTGTACGGCAAACCCCCGATTGACACCGGCGGCGCCATTCGGCGCCGCTATCTGGCCTAAGTCCAGAGAAGCTTCAGAAACTATCGATGGGATCGGCATCGAATCCGCCAGAACCGCATCGCAACGGAAACTAGAGGAGAGAGGGAATGGAGACCCGTCAAATACGGGAGAAACCGGCCGAGATAACTGACAACGCGCTTGAGGTGCTCAAGCAGCGATACTTTCTGAAGGATGCGGTTGATCATCCGATCGAGGACGTGGACGAGTCCTTTCGGCGCGTTGCGCGCGGGGTGGTTTCAGTAGAGGAAACGGCAGGCTGGTCGACGGCTGCTGAGGCGGCGGAAATCGAGGACCGGGCCTATGAGATGCTGCGCGGGCTTCGCTTCCTCCCAAACAGCCCGTGCCTGATGAACGCGGGGAAGCCGGAAGGCTACGCGCAGCTAGCGGCCTGCTTCGTACTGCCGGTGGACGACAGCTTGAGGAGCATCAAACAGGCGGACTACGACGCGGCGATCATCCATCAGAGCGGCGGCGGGACGGGCTTCAACTTCTCGCGCGTCCGGCCACGCGGCGATTTCGTCCGCGGCTCGGGCGGGGTGGCTAGCGGTCCGGTCAGCTTCATGTCGGTGATCGACTACTCGTGCGGCGAGGTGAAGCAGGGCGGTACGCGGCGCGGCGCAAACATGGGGATTTTGAACGTCGACCATCCCGACATCCTCGAATTCATTACGTGCAAAAACCAAGACGGGAAGATCTCGAATTTCAATATCTCGGTGGGCGTCACCGACGCGTTCATGAAGGCGACAGAGGCCGACGAGGAATACGAGCTGATAAATCCTCGAACGGGAACGGTGCACGTCGATCCGAAGACCGGAGAGGAAAAACGGCTGAACGCGCGGTGGCTCTGGAACGAGCTGGTTGAAAGCGCATGGCTTAACGGCGAGCCGGGCATCATATTTCTCGATCGAATCAAGGACACCAACCCGACGCCCAACGTGGCGGTGCAGGACACGACCAACCCGTGCGGCGAGCAACCGTTGCTGCCCTACGAAGCCTGCGTGCTTGGCAGCATCAAACTCAGTGCATTCGTGCACGATAAGCAAATCGACTGGGTCGGCATGGCCGAGGACGTTCATCTCTCAATTCGGTTTCTGGACGACATGGTGGAGTCGAGCAACTTCCCGATCGAGGCGATCGAAGCCATCGTGAAGCACGGCAACCGGCGGGTCGGCCTGGGGATAATGGGCTGGGCCGACATGCTGTACATGCTGGGTATCGCTTACGACGGAGAAGAGGCGTTTGAGCTTGCCGACGAGGTGATGAACTTCGTCAATCTCGAAGCCAGGAAGGCGAGCGAAGAGCTGGCGAAAGAGCGCGGTCCGTTCCCGAACTGGGAAGGGTCGATCTGGCAACAGAACGGGCATGAGCCGCGGCGGAACGCCACGGTGACGACCATCGCGCCGACGGGAACGATCGCCATGATCGCCGATGCTTCGGGCGGAGTTGAGCCGCAGTTCGCGCTCGTTTACTGGAAGAACGTGATGCGCGACGAGAACAACAAGGCGACTTCGCTGCGGTACCTCAACAACATTTTCGAGAAGTACGCGCAGGACAACGGGTTCTACGGTGAGGATCTCATCGAGGCCATCGAAGCGAATCACGGCAGCGTGCGCATACGGCCGGATACGCCGGAAAAGGCGCAGGCTGTGCTGGAGCGGATTCCAGAAGAAGCCCGCCGGATTTTCATCACGGCGCACGACGTAACTCCGGAGGCTCACATCCGCATGCAGGCGGCGTTCCAGAAATACACCGAGAACGCAGTGTCGAAGACGATCAACTTTCCGAACGACGCGCAGCCGGACGACATAAATGAGGGGTACTGGCTGGCCTACGAACTCGGATGCAAGGGTGTGACCGTGTATCGCGACGGCAGCCGCGCGATGCAGGTAATGACGACCTCGGCCGAGAAGGACGACGGCGCGGCCGAATCGAATAACGGGCACACCGAGCAGGCGCCGGCCGGGCAAACGAACGGACATATTGAAGTCGCGCCCCGGTCTCAGGTCGCAGCGGCGCCAAGGTCGCGTCCGAAAACGGTCTCGGGCACGACATCAACGGTCGACACCGGCTGCGGGGATCTGTTCGTCACTATGAATGACGACGGCGACGGTCACCCGTTCGAGGTGTTCGCGACGTTAGGCAAGGCGGGCGGGTGCGCCGCCGCGCAAACGGAGGCGATTGGGCGGCTGATATCTCTCGCGCTGCGCAGCGGGGTCGGCGTCGAGCGGGTCCACAAACAACTGCGGGGCATCACATGTCACCGGCCGGTTGGATTGGGTCCAAACCGCATACTTTCGTGCGCTGACGCGATAGCGCATGCGGTCTCGGCGAAGTATCTGGAGGACGACGGGTCCTACCGTCCCTACGTGGATTTCCAGGGCGAAGGCACGTATACGGAAGTCGAGTCGGCGAATAGAGGATTCGAGAAGTCCGCCGAGTCTTCGCAGCAGCAGCAATCGGCGAGTGTGAAGGTGACGGCGGTTCAAGGCTCGATGTTCCAGGAGGAGTTCGTGCCGGTCTACGAATCGACGCAGGAGCAGGGCGCGTGCGCCAACTGCGGCTCAAGTCAGATGTATTTTTCGGAAGGCTGCGTGACGTGCGTGGTATGCGGGCACTCGCAGTGTAGTTAGCGCGAAGGGGCATCGGAGAAGCACATCGCACGGCGCGACTCGTAGTCCGACGGGTGCCCGCGAATCGAAGGCAGTAGCCGCTACGGCTATAATCCGGCCCCTGTTTTGAAAGACATTTCAGCAAAGGTTCCCCATGGACGGTAGGGCGTTTGGCGTCTACTGGGATTTCGTAGAGAGACAACGCAAGCGGGTTGTCGAGCTCGAGGCTGACGCCGGCGAGTTGGACCGCCGCTACTCGGAGGCGTGGTTTCAGACGATGGCCATGGGGCAGGACGGGGCCACGCCAGCGGACAAGCAAGAGGCGAGCGACAATCTGGAGCGGGCCGCGGAGGATTTGGAGGCGGCCAAGCTTGCCCTGGAAACCGCTAGACGAAGGCTGGCGTTGTACGAGCAGACGCTCGATCAATACACGCCGACGTAGCAATGGCCCGGCCGGTAGGAGGGATTCAGCGCCCTCACCCTAACCCTCTCGTGAGGGAGAGGGGACGAGAAATCACAGGGCTGGATGCGATGATTATTGCCGGGGCCGAGATCCCTCGCGAAGCTCGGAATGACGAGAGGGGCTCGGGAGAACGGCGTAAATGTCCGAGGTATTAGATTTCTTGGCCGAGCGTCTCCATCAGGACAGGGCACTGCTGAGGTACGCTTCTGTTGTCCATTGCTTGCAGTGTTATTTCACAACGGATGAGCCGGATGCACCTGACGTTGGAACAAGGCGGAGGTTGATTCGTTGACTGGTCGAACTACAAGACTCAATCCCAGCGGCCTAATGGTCCCGCGAAATCCCTATTCGCAGACCATGGTGGTTCGGGGGGCCGACCTCTTGTTCATCTCCGGTCAAGGCCCGATCGACGAAAACGGCAATCTGGCAGGGTCCACCGTCGCCGAACAGACGCGGCAGGTATTCGAGAATCTGGAGACGGCGCTCGGAGCACACGAGTGCGGCTGGGAGGACGTGGTCAAGCTGGAGGTTTTTCTGACGGACATCGCCGACTTTCCGGAATTCGCGGCCGTCAGGGAAGAATTTCTGGCCGGCATCTACCCGGCGGCAACCTTGGTGGCCGACATCGCCCTGGTGATGCCGGATTGGAAGGTGGAAGTGGAGGCGGTTGCGGCGCTTCCATAGCGCGCCACTCATCAGCATGAGATACACGACTCTCGGCAACACGGCCGATACGGTGTCGATCCTGGGCTGCGGAACCATGTGGTTTACCGAAATGACCCAGACGGAGACAGATCGGGCTCTCAATTACGCGTTGGATTCCGGAGTCACGTACTTCGATTGCGCGCGCGGGTATGGCGACGCGGAGATAAAGGTGGGAAAGGCGATCGGCCACCGACGCGACGAGATTTTCATGGCCACGAAGGCTGCGGGACGCGACGCGGCGACGGCCGGATGCCAGATCGACGAAAGCCTAGAACGGCTCGGAATGGACCACATCGATCTGATCCAGCTTCACTACGTCAACTATCAACACGAATTCGACCAGATCATGGCACCCGGGGGGGCGCTCGAGGCGGCCATTAAGGCCAGGGAGGACGGAAAGGTCCGACACATCGGCATAACTGGACACCGGCCCGAGAAACTGGCCGGCTGGCTGCGTCTGTGGCCGTATGAGACCGTCTTGTTTCACCTCAATCCGTTGCAGCCGTGGGCCGCGCTCGACCTTTTGTCCACCACTTCGGAGTTGGGCGTCGGGACGATGGCCATGCGGCCCGTGGGTTCGGGGCTGCTGAACAACGAGCGCGCGTGCGACGCGATTCGCTACGCCCATCAGCATGCAGTGGACGTGGTGGTTTCCGGACTTACTTCGCCGGCGATCGTCGACGCGAACGTGGACGCCCTGGCAGAGCCGGTGGGAGCAGAAGAAGCGAGCCGGCATTCGGAATGGGCAGCGACTCTCGTTGGAAACGACTGCCGCCGCTGCAATTACTGCTCGTGTCCTGTTGGGATTGACGTTCCCAACACCATGCTCTCGGAGAGGGTCGTGGCAGCGGGCGAACAGTCCGAGGCGGGCGAAAAGCTATGGCGCGAAGCCACGGCCAGCGTCGATAAGTGCTACGGGCACGAGCCCTGTCAGACGGAACCGATCTGCGAAAGCAAGTGCCCGTACGACCTGCCCATCCGACAGCTGATGCTGAAGCTGTCGAGCGCAGAGCCGGTGATCTCGCCCACCTGACGAATCGGCGGCTGCGTTGCCGAGGCAAAGATCCCTCGCGAGGCTCGGGATGACCAGGGGAGCCCGGGATGACGGCGAAGGTGACGTTTGGTGGCACGTCGTCGCAACGAGCCAGCGGCGCTGAAAAAAGTTTGGAATTTGTCATCCAATTAGGCGATGCTAAGAATGGTAGTTAGCGTTACCTAACATCGGTACTTAGCATCGACCAAAATGGCTCCTCGATTTTCTCCGATCCATAGATCGACGAGGGATGACCTATGATTCGCGTGGCACGGCGACGGATACTCGGTGCGCTTGCCGTGGGGTCGGCCGCATCAATCGCGGCAGCTTGCGGTGAGAATCGATCACTCACAACCTCGGCGCCGACGCCTGTTGGTAACGGAGCACTCCGAGAATCGGGCAGTTTAACGATCTACTCGGGCCGGAGCGAGAATCTAGTTGAGCCGATAATCCAGCAGTTCGCCGCCGCTTCGGGTCTGCGCGTCGGAGTCAAATATGCGAATACCTCGGAGCTGGCCGCGACGATTCTGGAAGAGGGCGCACACAGCCCGGCGGACATCTTTTTCGCCCAGGATCCGGGCGGTCTCGGGTCCGTCGAGGATGTGCTGTCACCATTACCGAACGACATCCTCGGACTGGTTCCGGAATGGGCACGCTCGACCGAAGGGAAGTGGGTCGGCATATCAGGCCGGGCTCGCGTCGTAGCCTTCAACACCGACAAACTGACCGAGGCGGAACTGCCGGACGATATGTGGGGATTCGCGGACCCCGCATGGAAGAGCCGGATTGGATGGGCTCCGACGAACGCGTCGTTTCAGACGATGGTGACCGGGATGAGGTCGGTATGGGGCGAGGAAAAGGCTCGAGAATGGCTTGACGGCCTCATCGCCAACGACCCAGGTTTCTATCCAAAAAACACGCCCATCGTGGCTGCGGTTGGATCGGGCGAAATCGACGTGGGATTCGTCAATCACTATTATCTGTTCCGTTTTCTGGCGGAGGAGGGAGAGTCGTTTCCCGCAAGGAACTACCATCCGCGGTCGGGCGGACCGGGCGCGTTGGTGATGGTGGCAGGTGCCGGGATTTTGGATTCGTCCGAGAACAAAGAGCCCGCGAGAAAGTTTCTCGACTTCGCGCTATCGAGAGGGGCCCAGACATACTTTGCCGGAGAGACGTTTGAGTACCCGCTTTTGGATGGCGTGCCGACGCAACGTCTCTTGAAACCCCTCGACCAGATCGACCAGCCAGAGATCACAGTAGAAGAATTGCTGGACCTCAAGGGCACCCAAGCACTTCTCCGGGACGCCGGCGCCCTAATCTGACAATGCCGGCAGGCTCGCCAGCCTCAAGGGCCTCCATCACAGGCAACGTGTGGAGACCTGGCGCGATCATAGGTTTCGCTCCGCCCGCAGTCTGGATTCCAGCAACGCTAGTGGCGGGCGTCATGCTCCTGCCGCTCGCATATCTGATATATCGCGCCGCGGGCGCGGGTGAGGAAGTCTGGGATCTTTTGCTGCGGGCGCGATCGTGGCAGACGCTGGGACGGACGGTGGTTCTGACGGGAACCGTAACGGTGGCCGCGGCAGCGATTGCGGTTCCGCTTGCCTGGTTGACGGTTCGCACCGACCTGCCGCGCCGCCGGTTGTGGACGGTAATCACGGCCCTTCCATTGGTCATTCCAAGCTATGTGGCGGGGTTCGTCGTGGTGGTCGCGCTCGGTCCGCGCGGCATGCTCCAGCAGTTTCTGGAGACCACGATCGGCGTTGAGAGAATTCCGCCGATCTACGGGTTTCCGGGGGCCATGATCACCATAACTCTGTTCAGCTTTCCGTACATGCTTTTGCCGGTGCGCGCCGCTCTCATGGGCATGGATCGAGCCTTCGAGGAGAGTGCCAGAACGCTGGGAGACAGTCCCTGGACGGCATTTCGCCGCGTGACGTTGCCCCAACTTCGTCCGGCTATCGCGGCGGGGGCTCTTCTGGTTGCCCTGTACACGCTGAGCGACTTTGGCGCCGTATCCATGTTGCGGTATGAAACGCTGACATGGGCTATTTACGTACAGTACGAGTCGGCCTTCGACAGATCCGTGGCGGCATCGTATTCCCTTGTGCTCGTAGCGCTAGCGGCGAGCATTCTTGTTCTGGAAGCCGCAACGCGCGGCCGTGGGACCCATCACCGGACCGGCGGCGGAACGCCCCGCTCGCCCGGCGTGGCGCATCTCCGACGGTGGAAGTGGCCAGCGGTGATTTTCTGCACGTCCGGCACGCTGCTGGCGTTGGGCCTGCCGGCCGTTGTTTTGATATTGTGGCTCGTGCGCGGACTATCCGCCGGCGCCCCGCTCACTCAACTCTGGGACTCGTTGGGAAATTCCGTCCTTGCCTCTACTTTGGCCGCAATTGTGACAACCGCCCTGTCGATTCCGCTGGCAGTAGCCATCGTTCGGCATAGCGGTCGCTTTGCCTGGTTTCTGGAGCGAGTCAGCTTTGTCGGATTCGCGTTGCCGGGCGTCGTAGTCGCACTGTCCCTCGTCTATTTCGGCTCGATTATTGCCCGACCGATATACCAGACGCTGTGGCTGCTGGTCTTTGCGTACGTAGTCCTATTCTTTCCGGCGGCTCTCGGGGCCGTGCGCGCAGCGTTGCTTCAGGTGAATCCACGTTATGAGGAAGCGGCACGAAGCCTTGGGCGAACGGCCGTCGAGACGGCGGCAACCGTATCGATCCCACTCATGCGTCACGGCCTCATGGCGGGAGCAGCGCTGGTGTTTCTTCTCGCCATGAAGGAGCTACCGGCAACGCTGATACTTGGACCGATCGGATTCAAGACCCTTGCAACGTCAGCATGGTCGGCGGCCTCGGAAGCGTTCTTCGCGAGAGCGGCAGCTCCGGCGATCCTTACGATACTGGCGTCTTCGATTCCTCTGGCAATAATGCTGTCGAGCACTCGCCGGGGCGGACTTTCAAGACTCTGGCGGCCGCTCGAATGACCGGCTCGGTAGTGGAGTGTTTGGATCTGACGAAGCGGTTTGGACCGCATTTGGTAGTCGACGGCGTGAACCTAACGGCGAGCGCGGGCGAGATCTTGACAGTGCTAGGGCCAAGCGGTTGCGGGAAAACCACGACGCTCCGGCTAATTGCCGGTTTCGAGACGCCCGATTCGGGAACGGTCGCAATAGACGGAACGACCGTGGCCGGGCCGCGGGCAAGCGTGCCACCCGAAAAGCGTCGCGTGGGAATTGTGTTTCAGGATTACTCCCTATTCCCGCATCTGGATGTCGGTGACAACGTCGCATACGCGACAAAGCGCGCACGACGAGGGACGAGGTCCGCCGATGAACTGCTGGAAATGGTGGGGCTGACCGGAATGGCGCGCCGGATGCCGTACGAGCTTTCCGGCGGACAACAACAGCGAGCGGCGCTGGCGCGTTCGCTGGCGGCCGAGCCGGACGTCGTGCTACTCGACGAGCCGTTCTCAAATCTCGACGCGAGTCTTCGAGCGCGCCTTCGGACGGACGTTCGCGAAGCGTTGCGGGCCGCGGGGGCCGCGGCGGTATTCGTGACTCATGACATCGAGGAGGCGATGAGCATCTCCGACCGAGTGGCAATCATGTTCGAGGGCCGGCTGGCCCAAACCGCAGAACCGGAGGAGCTTTATCGACGTCCCGCGAGCAAACGCATCGCGACATCGCTCGGGGACGCGAATTTCATACATGGCCAGGGACTGGGGGACCACGTTGCGACCGAGATCGGCCCACTAAAGATGGTCCCTCCAGTGGATGGTCCGGTGGAGGTCATGCTGCGTCCAGAATGGCTGAATCTCACCAACGCCCCCGACGGCGCCGGTCGCGTGATCGACCGCGTGTTTTGCGGGCACGATCAGATCGTCCGAGTCAGGCTCCATTCGGGAACGGAGGTGAGGGTGAGAGCGTGGTCCCCACGGAGTTTCAGGCAGGGCCAGACGGTGGCCGTCGACGTTCAGGAAAGTGCGATCGCGTACGCTGCTAACGCCGAGATCCCTCGCGGGGCTCGGGATGACGGTGGAGTTGTTGATTAGTGCCCTCGGCCCGGCCCTTTCCCAGCGGGGGAGGGGGCGGGACGCGAGTGTTTCCAAGCCCGACCGGCGGACCGGTCGGGCCACGGAGGTAGGGAGAGGGACGGGCAGGATGGCGAGTGGCACCCAAGATGCGATAAGTTTATTTTCTTCGGGGCATACCTTTCTCGTCGATGATGCGCACAAGGCCCACGACGGTCACTTCGACCTCGGGTATCCCGAAATACCTGCACGGGTTGACGCCATCCTGGCTTCGCTGGAATACGCCGGTATCGAGGTCGAGGAATTCCACTCGGAACCGCGAGAATCCATCGTCGCACTTCACTCGAATCCCATGTTGGACTACATAGATGAATTCAGCTCGACGATTGAAGCCGGTCGAGCAGCGTACCCGCCCGTATTACCGGGCGCGATTCGCGACGGGACCGGTCACCCGCACTCCCAGACGTATTGCTTCGACCTTTCCACGCCCCTCACGTCGGGCACACCCGAAGCGGCGGTGGCAGCCGCGGGACTCGCACTCGAAGGAGCGGCCAGAATCGAAAGTGGGCTAAAGCTCGTCTACGCTCTTTGCCGGCCGCCGGGGCACCATGCCGGCATCGACTTCTTCGGCGGATTTTGCTTTCTCAACAACGCGGCACTGGCCGCAGATACTCTTTCGAAACAAGGGGCCGTGGCCATCCTGGATCTGGACTATCACCACGGTAACGGAACGCAGCAGATCTTCTACGAACGGAGCGATGTCCTATACGTCTCCACCCACGCCGATCCGACGGTGGCGTATCCGCAGATAAGCGGTTTCGCGAATGAGGTCGGGGCCGGGGCGGGGGAGGGCCATAACTTCAATTTTCCGCTGCCGCTCAACACCGATGACGGGACGTTTCTCGAAGTACTTCCGCGCGCAGTAGACAAAGTATCGAAATTCAGTCCAGCCTTCCTAGTGGTAAGCCTTGGTCTCGACGGCGCGATGGCGGATCCTGTGGGAACCTGGAGCCTGAGCCGCGAGTCATTTGAGAAAAGCGGCGAGTTTGTGGCCGAGTTGAATCTGCCGACGCTCGTCATTCAGGAAGGTGGTTACAACCTGGGGAGGCTGGGCGACGATGTGGTGGCCTTCCTGGCCGCGACGGGAGCCGCCTAAGCGGTCTCGCGGCGCGCCATCTCGCTCTTAAGCATCGCAATATTATCGATAGGAGTTGGCCGAACGCCGTTGAGGGCGGCGAGGTACAGCGAGACGAAATCCCCCCAAATAATGGACACCAGAACCTGCTCCAAGGGACTCTTGCCGTCAACCTGGAGGATGGAAACGCCGATTCCGGAACGTTCGAGAAGCCCCGCCGCGATTCTCCCTTGATGGACGGTCCTGGCATCGGACCCTTCCGGATGCAGAAATACCGCATGAAGAGACTCGCGGGCAATCGCAGGAAGGTTAAGACCCTGGATCGAGTTGTGGTTGAACTCTGGCAGCTCATCGCAAAACGTGAATTGATCGGCGTTTTCGTTGAACTGGCCCTTCCAACGGCACGCGACGGGGCCGAGATGTCCGGCGCCGATAACGACCGGCATTCGACCGTGGAGGCGGCGAGCCAGAGTCTTAGCGCGATTGTCAGACTCGGCGATCGGGACGTCCACATCTCGAATCGCCCGATCCAATAACGAATGAAGGCTGCGAAGCTGGCCCTCGATACCGGCGATCAGGTCAAGTTGCCGGAGCAGGCCAAGTAGCGCCAGAGCAGATTCGCATACGGCAGCTCTTGGCATGCCGCGAGTACGAATCTGAATCTTTGGATAAGAAGCGCCCACGTCGAACAGATCGCCGCCGCTTCCGAGCAGAACAATCCTCGCTCCCACCGTTTGGGCTTGCTTGAAGGCACTCAGTGTTTCCTCGGTTCCTCCGGAATAGCTGGAACACACGACCAACGACTCCGAGTCAACGAAGGCGGGAAGTGCATAGTCCCGGCTCACGACGACGGGGATTGTGGAATTGTTCCGGGTGATTCCTCGAACAAGATCGGCGCCCATGGCTGACCCGCCGACTCCAGCGACGACGAATGAACTTGGATGGGCGTAGTCGGGCGGAAGCTCAACGGCGGTCCCACTCTCCCACCCGGCGACGACTTGATCGGGCACTGAGCGCGCCAACTGGAGCATCCCGTCGTCTTCGAGCCCGCGACCAATCTGCGGATCGTCTAGATCGATATGATCCGCACCAGATGTGGCGGGCACATTCACTACAGTCCGACTGCCGCAGCCGCCGATGTGAGAATTCTCTCTACACGTGGCGCGGTTGTTGTTTCAGTGTAAACACGCAATAGAGGCTCGGTACCGGAGAACCGAATTAGAAACCAGCTTCCATCTTCGAGCGAATACTTGAAGCCGTCGGCCGCAGAGAAGCTGGCGATCCGCGACCCGTCCATCACGTCCGGACGGTAGGCCGCGATGAGATCTTGAATGCGCGCTCGATCGGACTCTGGATACACCAGATCGCGCCGACCGTAATGGAATTCCCGTCCAAGTTTCTCGAACAGGAGATCGACCAGCTCGGATGGGGACTTGCCCTCCCTCACCATTAGGTCTAGGAACAGCAGACCCGCGAGGATGCCGTCACGCTCGGGCATATGGTGCGCAAAAACGTAGCCTCCGCTTTCTTCGCCGCCAAGGAAGGCCCCGCTTTTCACCATCGCCGGAGCGACAAACTTCATGCCCACGCCGGTCTCGATGATCTCGATTCCATATATTTCTCCAATGCTGTCCAGCATGGAACTTGTCGTCACGGTCTTGACAATCGGCGAACGGGCTCCCCGGTGCTCGATCATGTAATAGGCCAGCAGCGACATCGTGCGGAGTTGATCGACGAATCGACCCTTCTCGTCAACGACGCCGAGTCTGTCGGCGTCACCATCGTTCGCAAATCCGACCTGGGCACCGACCTCAAGAACCATGTCGGAGAGAGCCCGCGTGTGAGGCGGGATCGGTTCGGGTCGGGAAATGCCCGGAAATGCGGGGTTGCGATCGTCCCGGATGGCTCGAATGTCTAACTCCGATTTCTCCAGCAACTCGGTCGCGTACCCTGCGCCAGATCCCCACATGGAGTCGATAACGATGGGATATGCGGCTTCCGACAAGCGGTCAACGTCGACGGCGGAACGAAGCCCCTTGAGATAGCCGGGCTTTGGATCGAATTCCTTGACCAAGCCAACCACCCGCGCTTCGGAATAGGGCATGGATGCTACTTCGGAACCGGCCCGGCCCTCGATGGCCGCTTCAATTTTCTCCAATTCGCCTGGCGGCACAGCGGCGCCCGTGTTATCTCGGACTTTGATCCCGTTGTCGGAAGGCGGGTTATGGCTGGCCGTGACGATTATTCCGCCGGCGGCGGACTCCTGGGAAACGCTGTATGCGCAAGCGGGTGTAGGAATCGGATCACATGAAATGAGCGAGCGAATCCCATTGGCCGCAAGAACCTCACATACGGTTTTTGCAAACCGATCCGATCCAAAGCGCGTGTCAAAACCGACGACGATTCCGCGCTCGTGACGCCAGTTGGCTTTGGCAAAGTCCGCAATCGCCTGGGTGACCAGCCGAACGTTGTCGAATGTGTATTCATCGGCGATGGTGGCGCGCCATCCGTCGGTTCCGAAACGAGGGAGCGTGGCGGCCCCGGTCAAACCCATCGCGCACATTCATCGAATCGGCATGGACTCATAACAGCGGCTGCGCTCCTCATATACGAATCGGCACCATGAACACCATGAATGATATCGGTATCAGACCGATCCAAAAGCCGACTCGCGCTCAGCTCCCTATTGAAGACCGTGCGTGATCGAGAGCGTCACGAATGCTCTGCTCGATGGAGATTCTAGGTTCCCAGCCGACGTGACTCCGCAGCTTTGAGATGTCGCCGACCAAAAGCGGCGAATCGAGCGGGCGTATTCGATCTTCGCCGGCCTCGAGCCGAATTGGAACCCTGCTGAGCTTCATCGCGATGTCCACGACCTGGCTAATCTCAACAGCGTGCCCGGACGATAGGTTGTAGATTTCGCCCGCCGATCCCAAGTCCATGAGAGCCCGATAGGCGCGGACGACATCGCGCACATCGGTGAAATCCCGCCAGGCTGAGAGATTTCCGAGGACTAGAACCGGCGGACGGGCATTCGACTCGATCTCGGCTATCAGTCCGGCCAGGCGGCCCACCAGAAACCTAGTCGACTGCCCGGGGCCGATGTGGTTGAAGGGACGCACGACGACGACCTGCAACCCGTGGCTCGCAGAGTACTGAAGGCACAAAAGCTCCGCGGCAGCCTTGCTGACCGAATACGGGTCGAGAGGCGCGATAGTACGGTCCTCCCGAAGGGCGTGGTCTTCCGCAGACATTTGCCCATAGACGCCGGCTGTGCTCACGGCCAGCAGCCGGCAGTCCGGCGATCCGTGCAGCACCGCTCGGATAACGTTCAGCGTGCCGATCACATTGGCCTGGATTGTCTTCTCGGGTTCGTCCCAGGACCCGCCAAGGTCCGCCTTACCAGCGAGGTGATAGATGGCGTTCGGCTTGATCCGCGCAACGAGATCGTCAACGGCGGATCGGTCAAGAATGTCGCAACTCGAGATCCGATCGCCTGGCAGCGGCAAATCTACGCGAACGTCGGGACGGCGCACACTGCCGAATAACTCTTGATGCCCGGAGCCAGCGAGCTCCCGGGCCATGTGGCCGCCCACGAACCCCTCGATACCCGTGATCAGAGCTCGGGTCATGGGTTTCGCAGTCACAGAGCGAGTCCGCCAGCTTCCGGCGAACTCGTGAGCGTTCCAGTTGCTGCGGTCAGGTGGTTTGCCGGCATTTCAGCGGCAGCCCGTACCTTTCATCCGGAGTCGAATAACGGGGATCGGGCTGGAGGTTGCCAACTCGGTGCTTACGACGACGAGTGGGCTCGGAATGGCGAATATCGTGTATGAGCCTGGTCTCGGACTCAAGACGACATCGACGCGCAGTGCTTTTCGCCTCGGGGTGTTCCGCCGTAATGGCCGAAGTGAGTTCTATATTGAGCAGACCCAATGCGGGGAACACCGCGAGCGTCGAACGCTGCCGATTGAGCGAGACCGAGGGGGGTGTGGCGTCGAGGTCTACGTGAGTCTGCGGCACCTGAGCACCATCTGGCCCTGATTGACGAAACGCGTAATTCGGTTTTCCAACTGCGGTGTCGGATTGATGAAGGCACAGCGTCCCACATAATGGACATTATTGCCCTTCCCCGTTTCGACAACGTCGATGATCTTGCACGGGGTCGAAATATGTTCAGGAGGCTCCCGTTCCTCATCTTCGGGGTCCTCCTCGCCGTTGCGACGGTCTCCCAGCGGATCATCTATATCCAGCGGAATTTCCAAAAAGTAACGTACCGACGGAGCAACTTCACTCGACGGCACCTTTTTATCCAGCTTCATTCTGGCGCCGCCGGCGCTGAGATTGCTTACCACGGCATCCAATTCGTACCGTACTTTCGAGTCGCTTGAAGGGAGAACGTGCAGCGTGCAATCGAGTATTTCAATGTCGAGCCGAAAGCTCGACCGGAGCTGTACGCGGCGCACGGCCGTCGGCCACGAGGACATCGAGTGGGCTGGTCATGCGCTTGAGCACCTTCCCGAAACCCATGTAGCGCGCGCCACCTACAACCGAACTTACGGTGATCTCGCCGCCGACATCGACGTGTATGCTCGCACCCTTGTAGGTGGGATTGGAAACGATGACGTGTTTCTCATCAATATCCTGAATCTGGCTGCCGTAGGGTTTCGGCTCGCCCTTTTCAAGAACAATCAGATCGACGCGCTGGCCTATCTCATAGACACTGGCATATTCAGGCTTAATATCCCATTTAGCGGTCGGTTGCACTGACGCCATTTTGTTAGTTGAAGATTCCAAGCGTATTGGAGAAACAGTCGCCGACCGCGCCGCTGGCGCGGATCGCATGTGGCAGGATGCTAGTAATCCATAAACTTTAAGTCAACAGAGTTCCGGTACATTGTCGCGAGTTCCCAGATGGCCCGGACTTCAGGCCGAGCCGCGCGATTCGGAATATTTCGGGCGCTTCCGTCCCGGATCAGGCAACCGCCCGATCGGCAATCTCCAGTGCTCCGTCAATTATTTCCAGACCTTCTCTCAATTGATCTTCGGTTATCGTGAGCGGCGGGTTTACGAAAATCCAGTTCCAGCGCACGAGCGTTGTCAAGCCGCGTTCCAAGAGATAGGCGCCGATCTCTTTGATCACGCCGTAATTCTCGTACGTTGGGTCAAGAACCGGGACGATCGGCTCGCGAGTTTTTCTATCTTTTACCAGTTCGATGGCAGAAAACAGGCCCAGGCTGCGAGTTTCGCCGATGCTCGGATGTCGTTCGGCCATAGCACGGTATTCGGCGGCCAGTACCGTTCCCAGATCGGCAGCACGCTGAGGGATATTTTCGCCGCGATAAACCCCGATGGTTGCAATCGCCGCAGCGCAGGCAAGTGTGTGAGCGCCGTAGGTCAGCCCCGCCCATAAAGGCTCCTCGTCAAAATGGCGGGCGATCTTGTCGGAAACCATTACGGCTCCCAGCGGGACGTAGCCGGACGTGAGACCCTTCGATATGGTCATGATGTCGGGCTCGACGTTCCAGTGGTCGACTGCGAACCACTCTCCGGTCCGGCAGAATCCGCTCATCACCTCATCGGCGATAAATAGGATGTTGTATCGATCGCAAATCTCGCGAACGCGCTGCAGGTATCCGTCGGGAGGGATGATGATGCCGTTGGCCCCGGCTATGGGTTCCATTATCACGGCGGCGATGTTATCGGGTCCCTCGTATCGCACGACTTCCTCGAGATTGTCGGCGCACCGCAGATCGCAGGCATCTTCGTTACTGCAATAGCTACACCTGTAGCGGTAGGGATCGAGGACTCTGACGATTCCGGGGATTCCGGGCTCGGTGGCCCAGCGCCGGGGCTCGCCGGTGAGTGAGAGCGCACCGTACGTTGCGCCGTGGTACGACCGGTAGCGGGCCACGATTTTTTGTTTGCCGGTCACCAAACGGGCGATCTTTATGGCGTGATCCGTGGCCTCCGACCCACCCAGCGTGAAGAACGCCTTCGAAAGACTCCCCGGGGTGACTTCGGCCAAAAGCTTGCCAAGCTCACCCCTCGGCAGGGTGGCCATCCGCGGGCTGACGTAACAGAGGCGACCGGCCTGCTCTTTGATGGCTTCGACGACCGTGGGGTGCTGATAGCCGACATTAACGTTCATCAACTGCGCGTTGAAGTCCATATAGCGACGGCCGTCGTGGTCGTAGAGGTAGATTCCTTCGGCTCTGTCAACGCAGATCGGACTGACGCCCGACTGCTTAGTCCAATCGAAGAACGTATATCGCTTGTTCAGCTCAGCGATGTCAGCGACTGTTGGTGCTTGATCGACGGCCATGACCGCCTGCCTCCCGCCTAACTATGAATCGTAGGTGCACAGCTTCTTTGACGCTGGGAACATTGGCGGCAACCGCAGCCGGCGCGACGACCCGCCGCGATCATTTGAAGACCAGGAACTGTGATTGGACCCAGCCGCCGCCTTCAAGCTCGACCCAATCGGCGTCTCCGGATGCT
>PVBE010114261.1_pt1 | contig 20880 bp, 20 predicted proteins | sample 1631181 | NCBI WGS metagenome assembly PVBE01 (sample SAMN08397723, study PRJNA350692) | Marine metagenome, whole genome shotgun sequencing project. | isolation source: water | place: Pacific Ocean | collected 2012-04 | reverse complement strand
TGATGAGCAGGCACGCTTGCAAGAGCGCGGCCTGACCTTCGAGCTCACCGCGGCGGCCCGCGAGGCGCTCGTCACGGAGGGGTACGACCCCGCCTACGGCGCGCGTCCCTTGCGCCGGGTCATCCAACGTCGCTTGGAGAACCCGCTCAGCAAGGAATTGCTCGCCGGGCGTTTCCAAAGCGGCGACTGCATCACCGTCGACTACCGCGATGGGGAGTACGTCTTCGATCGGCACGAAGCTGACGCGGCGAAGTCGCCAACGCGCGAGACCGCCACGGTCTAGCAGCGATCGCGTGCGGCAACGGAACGGCCCCGGGCAATGCCCGGGCATTGCCGAGGGCGGTGGTTCGTATCATCGATCTGGGAGGACGGACTCAGGGCTGGAAGCCGTCATGCGCCCAGCTGGCGCCCGCGGATGCATCCGCCAGCAGGAAGTCCCAGCGATCGACGGTCTGGAGGGAGTTCAGTGCCGGCGGAAGCGCGACGTTGAACGTGTCCCAGGTCCCGGATCCATTATTGAAGCGGAAGAGAGCGGAGACGGCATCGGCGTCGCTGATCGCGGCCATTGCCTCGACGATGGCAACGGCGTCGCCGCCGAGGAAGGCCAGGCTCGTGAAACCATCGAGGATCGTCGACTCACCGGCGTCGTAGGGAAGGACCTCGCTGGAATAGATCGTGGGAGCGTTGAGGAGGAGCAACAGCGGCATATTCTGCAGAATCTCAGCCACACCTTGTAGCGCCAGGGGGAGGGCCGCTCGCCACGAGATCCACCCCTGTGCCAGCGCGTCCCAAACGAAGATCGCGTCGATCGCGTCGGGATTCTGAAAGAGCTGGAGGAACTCGTCGACGCTGAGGAAGCCGCCGACGTGGGTGAGCGCCTGGAAGCCAGCGCTCAAGGCGACATCGTGGATGACGGTTGCGGGGGCCTCACCGGGAAGGGTCAAAACGACATCGGCATTGAAGGCGCCAGCCACGACCGCGAAGGGATCGGATACGGCATCGCCCACTCTGAATGAGATCGTGTCTGAGATCTCGGAGTCCGCCTGGAAGACCCAGACCCCGTCTGCAACGTCCGCCGTGCCAAGAAGAGACCCGTCACCGTCGAGCACCTCGATCGGCGTGACGCCGTCGTACGGATCGCCGTCGATGGAGATGTCGACGGTCGAACCGGCGAACAGCGAGGGGGGCAGTGGCAAATCACCCTGGGCCTCAAGCAGGCCAGGGAAGACCGCTGTCGCGAGCAGCGCGAGGGTCCCGATCAAGGCCACAAATGCCCAGACACCGCCATGCACGAGCTTGGTCATGGTTCACTCCGTCTACTTAGCGCACCCACCATCAACCAGTCTGGTGCGCGCTTCCGGTGTGAAGATCGTAGTCGCGCGGTTCGTCCGAATCAATGCGCGAGATCCCCGGGGATCGACTCCAGAAGCCCTCATTCCTCCCGCATCTGATTCCCATCCTTGACCAGCCCGCCAACATCGCCCGAGACTAGCGGCGACTTAGCGGGCGTCCCCTCCCGGGTGCGCACCCCGCTCATTCGAGGAGTACCCCATGACCACCACCGCGGATCCAGTCCAGACGGATGAACTGCTGTACGAACTCGATGATCATGTGGCGATCATCACCTTGAACCGGCCCGACCGAATGAACGCGATCAGCGGCCCCATGCTGGAGGCCTTGTCGGCCCGGCTGGTGGCCTGCCAGAAGGATCCGGAAGTCCGCGCGATCATCCTCACCGGTTCCGGGCGAGCTTTCTGCGCCGGGCTCGACCTCCAGGACCAGGCATCGCGCATCCAGGGCGATGGCGAGAGCAACATTGGCGCCCCCGGATTCCAACTCTTCGACTGGCGGGATGCCCCTCCCACGGTCATCTATCGCATGGACAAGCCCATGATCTGCGCGTTGAACGGCGCGGCCGCCGGATACGGCATGGACATGGCCCTGCTCTGCGACATTCGCATCGCGAGCGTGAAGGCGAAGATGGGCGCCGTCTTCACCAAGCGTGGGGTCCTGCCGGAGAGCGGCGGTACTTGGATCCTGCCCCGACTGATTGGCTGGCACCGCGCGGCGGAGCTCGCCTTCCGGGGGCGGGTCATCGGGGCTGAGGAATCCATGGAGATGGGGCTACTCAACACCGTCGTTCCGCATGAGGAACTGATGACGGTGGCGAAGGAGTGGGCGCACGAGATCGCCAACAACGCGCCGCTCGCCGTGCAAGCCACGAAGCGCATGATGCGGCTGGGGTGGGATGAGACGTTCGAAGCTGCCGTCGACCACATCTATCTGCAGCTCCTGCCGCTCTTCCAGTCGGAAGACTTCAAGGAAGGCGTCTCTTCCTTCCTTGAGAAGCGAGAGCCCGAGTTCCAGGGGCGCTAGTCGCGACAGCCTTGTGAGCAGGCAAATCAAAGCCCCGGTGTTGTGCCGGGGCTTTGTCGTGCGAGAGATGTCGCGAGAGGGATGCGATCTCCGGGTCTACTGGCGCGGCAGTCCGAGCCCGCGCGTGGCGATGATACCTCGCTGCGGCGTCGCCCGGCGGGTGAGCGCCCGCCTCGCATTTCCCAACCCTACTGGCGCGGCAGTCCGAGCCCGCGAGTGGCGATAATGCCCCGCTGGATCTCGCTCGTCCCGGCGGCGACGGTCGCGCTGACCGCGTTCCGGTAGGAAGTCGCGATGCGACCATCGAGCGGGCTGTGACCGTCCCGAATCCCGTTCAAGGTGCCGTGCTGCCCAATGAGCTTGAGACCGGTCGCGGCGATGCGTTGCCCCAGCTCCGATCCGAACAGTTTGGAGACCGATGCTTCGTAGTTGGCCACCACACCCGCCTTCTGGAGATGGGTGATGCGATAAGCCAGGTAGGTCCCGACCTGGACCTCCAGCGCCCGGTCGGCGAGTTCGTATCGCACGCCGGGATTCGCCTCGATATACTGCGGATTGTCGCGCGCGATCTGGGTGTACTCCTCCACGCTGCGGCGCCCGCCCGCGAAGGCCCCAATGCCGGAGCGTTCGAAGTCCAGGGCCACGGCCATGTGGTACCAGCCCCGGTTCACCTCCCCGACGACCTGCGACTTGGGAATGCGGACATCCTCGAAGAAGACTTCGTTGAAGGAGTGGCTCTCGGCCATATTAATAAGCGGCTGCACCGTGACACCGGGCGTCTTCATGTCGAACAAGAACATCGTGATGCCCTTGTGCTTGGGGGCATCGGGGTCGGTGCGGGCGGCCAGCCAGCCCCAGTCAGAGTGGTGGGCGCCTGATGTCCAGATCTTCTGCCCGTTGATGACGTAGTCGTCGCCGTCTTCCACCGCACGGGTTTGCAAAGAGGCAAGGTCGGACCCCGCGCCGGGCTCCGAGTAAAGCGTGGCCCACCAGATATCGCCATTGGCGATGGCGCTGACGTGCCGCTCCTTCTGCTCCTCGGTGCCGTACAACATCAACGACGGCCCCACCCACATGATCCCCATGTTGGCGCCCGCGCCGGGGGCGCGGTGATACGCCATCTCCTCATTCATGACCAACTGCTGCCAGTGATCCGCGTTGAGCCCCTTGTATTCCTCCGGCCAGGCCATGGCCAGCCAGTTCTTGGCGGCGAGCGCCTTCCAGAACTTGCGAGTCTCGAACGCGTACTCCGAGTCCTCCATGTCAGCACGCCCTCCCCAGTCATCGGGAAGGTTGGCATCGATGAATGTGCGGACCTCGTCTCGGAAGTCGCTGTACTCGGTGGCGTCGCGGAATTCCATGTTCGCTCCTCAAATGGTCCGCAAGGGGCGAACCGGATACGCGGCGGTCAGTGTAACCCTGAGATCGGGCGGGTGCATCCTCTGGAGGCCCCAAGCGGAGCCCTGGTGATCCGGCGGAAGGATCTAAGTCAGCTTTCGCCACGCTAGCTGATGTCGCCAGGCGCGATCACGTCGTCGCTCTCGGGGGCGGCTTCGTCTGAGGCATCACTCACTTCGCTGACCGACTTCAGCGGCTCGGGCTCCACCCCTTCGCGACGCGGCACGCCGATACGCTTGAGGAAATCGGCAAAGACCTCGAAGTCCTGCGCGCCGGAGACGACAAACTTATCCTCGAAGATGAAGGTGGGAGTGCTGCCGATGCCGTTCTGGCGAGCCATCGCGGTCATCTGGTCGACGCGCTCCGCGTAGACGTTCTCCTCCAGCGCGGTTCGCAACGAGGCCATGTCGAAGCCCGTGGACGTGAGCGCCTCCACGACTTGGTCGACAGAGCTGATGTTGCGCGACTCCGCGAAGTAGGCGCCGAAGAGCGCCCGATGCACGGTGTCGAAGGGCTCCGTTCCTTGGTCGCGAGCCCACTCCGCCGCCTCCAGCGATTTGTGCGCATTGGCGATGGTCGTGTTCGTCTGCAAGGGCAGATTCACCTCATCGGCGAGGGCGTAGATTCGGTCGCGCATCCCCTGCCGCGCGACGTTGGAGTCGGTCGGGCGCTCGTAGCCGTCCGCCGGCGTCTCGGGGTGCAGTTCGAATGGAACCCATTCGATCTCAACGGCGAACTCGCGCGCCATGCGGTCAGCGCGTGCGAGGCCGATGTAGCACCACGGTCAAATGTAGTCCGAGATCACGGCGACCCGAATCGGCTCGGCCTCGCTGAAATCTCGCAGCTCAACGTCCGTCGTCATCGCGCCCCCTTCAAATCGGCCTGCGAAACAAGGTCCAAAGAACGCTGCGCAGTATAGGCCTAGCTGTGGGAACCTGGCTGCGGGAGCCTGGCGACGACGTTACCTTCGTCGTGGGGCACTCACGACGTCTCACCGTCATCTTCGATCTCTTCGTCCGACACCTCGTCATCCGGCGTCGGCACGGTCGTCTCTGGCACCCCACCCTCGGGAATCCCCAGCGGCCGCGCACCCGTCGCATCGCCGTTGAGGCGTGTGATCGGTGTCCAGGGGCGCGACGCTTCGGCGGACCAGATCGCCCAGGCCGCCTTCTCCGCGCCCCCTGCGTCGCGGAGCCCCATGCGATTGATCAGATCGTAGGGCGCGGCCGATGCAAAGGCCGGATCCTGCGGCGCCAGCCAGATCACCAACTCCCACTCGGCATGGTCCGCCTCGCGGAGGACCCGTTCCACGAAGCCGCGCTGCCCTGAGGCGGTCCCGAAGGTCACGCCGCCACGTCCCGGCTCCGACGCGTAGCCCGTGGGGACGAGCGCGATCGGTTTGTTGAAGGCCTCGATGCGCGAGAAGTACTCGCCGGGAATGTCCGCCTGAAAGGGGAAGATGAAGGACGGGAACGATGACACCGCCAGGAGGTCGAGGAAGGCCGAGAAACGGAGCAGCAATGCCCACTGCGGATCGTGCGTGGTCCCCCACGGGACGAGTCCCTGGAGATCTTCGAACTGGAAGGTGACGAAGGCCAACGTCTCGGGAGCGCGATCCTTCACCAGGCGATAGGCGGCGATATAGGCGGCCTGAAACGCCCCCAACTCGGCGGGCCTCGCCGCCGCGAACTGGTCCACGTCGATGGCCAGGGCGATCCAACGCGGGGCGTACCGCTCGACGATCAGCTCCACATAGGCGAGATATGCCTCGACGACGGCCGGATCCCCAAATCCGAGCCCCGGTGCGTCCCCGGCCAGCCGACCACGATCGGCGGCGTCCCAGAGATCGATCGCGAACAGCAGGTCCAGGTCACGTTCGGCGAGCAACGCCGTCTCGCGGGCGATCGTCGCCTCGGTCTCGGCACTGAGGACTGCATCGCTGGCGACTTCTCCCCAGGGAACGTGGCGCTGAATCATCAGGACATCGCCGTGGTCGGCAGCCGCGTCGAAAACGTCAATGTAGGCCGCTTCCGTGAGGGCGGCGGGGACCGCGAGAAAGCCCATGGCGAAGGCACGCGGCTCGCCACTGACAGCTGGCGCGGGGACGCCCAAAGTGACCGCGGACGGCTCCGGGGTGGTTAGCTCGGCGTCAGCGCCGCCACGACAAGCCCCGGCCAGCATGATCGGGATCAGGATCAGCACAAAGATGCCCGGCGCGGTGACTCGCAACCTGGTCGTTCGGATTCGCCGGGAACGATCGACTATCTGATCATCCATTCTTCGTATCGTAGGCCCGCATCATTGGTAACGCCGTCCCGGAGCGCACAGTTCCACGTGGACGGGCGGTGGTCGCATGAAGAGGAAGACCGGGGCGGACAATTGCGCCCGTCCATCGACTCGCGACGAATGCGATAGACTCGATGGCAGGCGGCCGGGGAGGCACCGGGGGCGCTATGAGCGCACGGATACGATGGGTCCTGCCTGTCCATTTTTGGATTCTGCTCTTGCTCGGCGCCGCACTGATCGGCGCCGGGTGCATCTTCGGCCAAGAGGGCGATCGCGACCTCTCGGAGTTCTTCGAACCGATCACCCCGCCGGAAGAGGAGACGCTGCCAAGCGAACAAGCCCAGGCCCAAGCGGCGGAACCTCAGGCATCTACGCCCGTGGGCGAGGTCACGCGACCGCCGACAGAGGATCTGCTGGACCTGTCCGTGGCACCGCGGACATCAATCGAAGCGGTGCAGAAGTTCTACGCGCAGATCGAAGCCGGGCAGTTCGAGCAGGCCTACCGGCTGGTCTCGCTGGAGACGCGGGAGCTGATCAGCGAGGAGGAGTTCGCGCAGCGCTACCGCGACATCTGGGACGAAGCGACCATCGTGGGGCTGACCTGGGAAGTCCTGCCGCCGCAGACGGAGTTCGTCGCCGGCCTGGATGTCCTGATCCGCTACGAGACTGAGTTCTTCGGTGAGATCGAGGATCGCGTCTTCGCGGCAACGCGTCGTCAGCCGGGCTGGATCGTGGATTGGAGCCCCGACCTGATCTTCGATGGATTGGGCGCGCGCGACCATCTGATCCATCGCTTCGTGGAGGTGCCCGAGCGCGGCGACATCCTGGACCGCAACGGTGTGGTCCTGGCGACGCAGGGGGAGATCGCCATCGTCGGGGTGGTCCAAGATTTTATTGACGAAGGGGACGAAGACGCGGTGATCGCCGCCTTCACCTCCCGCCTCAACGTCGATGAGCAGGTCGTGCGCGACCTCGTCTTCCAAGACATCCGCTCTGACTTCTTCCTCCCCGTGGTCCGCTTGCCTTTCGACACGCAAGCAGCGCTGATCGACGAGTTTGAGCGTCTGGTGGAACTCGGCATCGTCGTCAACCGCGACACGCGGCGGGTCTATCCGCAAAGCACGCTCGCCGCACACGTCGTGGGGTTCATGGCGGAGATCACGGAAGACGAGCTGGAGGCGTTCGAGAGCCAGGGCTATCTGTCCGGCGATTTGGTGGGCCGCGACGGGATTGAAGCGTCATTCCAGGGGGCGCTGGCTGGCTTTCGTGGAGGCCGCCTCACCATCATCGATCCGGGGGGGTCGGTCGTCCGGGAGATCGCCACCCGCGATCCGATCGAGGCGCAGAACATCTGGCTAAACATTGACGTGCGGGTTCAGCAACTCGCCGAAGTCGCACTGGACGAGGAAGCCGGTGCGGTGGTGGCTCTAGACCCCGTCAGCGGCGCCGTCGTGGCGCTGGCGTCGTTCCCCCGTTTCGATCCGAACGCGTTCATCCGGGGCCTCTCGGACGAAGAGTTCACGTTGTATTTCGAAGACGAACAGCAGCCCTTCATCAATCGCACCTCGGAGGCGCTCTACCCCCCCGGCTCCACGTTCAAGATCGTGACGATGGCCGCGGCGGTAGAAGCGGGCGGGTTCGAGGCGTCCGATCAGATCTCTTGCCCGGCGGAGTGGGACGGCTTGGGGGAGGATGCCATCAAGGCCAACTGGAAGGATGAGGACCGGGGCCTGCTCACAATCACCCAGGCGATCGCCGAATCCTGCAACACCGTCTTCTACGAGGTCGCCGTGGCCCTTCACAACCAGGATGAGAACCTGCTGCCCTCCTTCGCGGAGGGGTTTGGCTTCGGCAGCGCGACTGGCGCAATTGGAGTGAACGAGGAGGAGGGCATCGCGCCCGGGCCCGACTGGAAGCGCCGCAACCGCAACGACTTCTGGTTCACCGGCGACACGGTCAACATGAGCATCGGGCAAGGCTTCCTGACGGCGACGCCGCTGCAAATCGCCAACGCCTACGCCGGCATCGCCACCGACGGCATCCTCGTCACCCCACTGGTCGTCGATTCCATCCGCGACGCGTCCGGCGTCGTGACCACGCAGTTCACGGCCGAGCCGACGGGCGTCCTGCCCGTCTCCGCCGACACCCTCGCCGACTTGCGCACGGCCACACGCGCGGTGATCTCCACCCGACTCGGCACCGGCTGGCCCGTCTTCATCAACTCACCCCTGCTCGTCGCCGGCAAGTCCGGCAGCACGGACGACAGCGCCGAACAGGTGCATGCGCTGTTCGTCGCCTACGCCAACATCAACGATCCCCAGCTCGTGGTGACGGTGGTCTTGGACGAGGCGGAATCCGGGACGGACGACGCGGGACCGATCGCTCGATTAGTGCTGGAACGCAGCGTCCTGGCGGGCTGGCTTAACTAGCGGTTCCGGCCCGGCGGTAGAGAATTTGCTCTCTCAATCGCACAGATCAAGTACAGACATGATCCACCTCGCGTAGGCATTTCCCGGATGGGGAACCCCTGCGCCCTTCGTACGATGGAGAGGCACACCCCGAAGCCACGGGCGGGTTGGGACAACGGGAGAATCGCCATGGACGGAACACTGACACGAAACGAGCTGATCGCGGAGCTGCGTGAGGCATCGGGTTCGGCGCGGCTCGCGGATGCGGCCTTGGAGCGAGCACTTGGCTTGCTGGGGCTCAACGACGCGCAGTCCTTCACCGAGCTCGAACTGCTCCTCATCTGTGAGGCGCTGATCCGCGAGGGCGGCACGATCCGGGAGCGCGCCGAGCTGTTGGCGATGGACACCCTCCGCCTTTCGGTGGAGCGCGATGCAGAGCAGCCCGAAGCGGCCTAGGCCCACGGCTGCCAACCGGCGGTTAGTCGGCGAACACCGTTGCCCGGGCAAGATCGCCCCAAGAAAAGAGTGCGGCGGCGAGTTGCGCGTGCGGCGCTTGGCGGTTGATCTCATCCACCGATAGCTCGCCGATAAAAGCATCGATCTGTTCCTTGATTCCGCCGGCGCCATAGAAGTCGCTGGGGCGGAAGGCAGCGAAGGTCGCCCGCTTGATCGGTTCGCCCACGGCGGGGCCGCAGGCGATGGCAAACGCCATCTGATCGACGCCATAGGGGCGGCGGGTCCGCGACATCGCCTCCTCCACCCAGGCATCAACGCGCGACGAAAGCGCAGGCAGTGTCTCCGCGTCGATCGGTCCGCCGTCGAGTCGCCAGGTCTGACGATACATCCCGACGCCTTGCTTGAGGCTACGCTCCACGCGTCGCTCTAACGGCAAGCGCGGTCGCAGACGCTGATACACCGCTACCACGTGGCGCCACATCGGCTTCACCTTCCCCTTGATCCTTGTGCCGATCATCGGCAGGTCCGTTCGTGACTCGCTCGGGAAACCCCCTATCACAAGTCGCGCCGGCGCGAAGGACAGGCGGCGCCACGAACCCCAGAGCGAAACGCGTTACGATCGAGGTGAAAGGCAGCACCTATGTTGCGTGCCCGGTTCCGCCGTCTCGTGGACGCTGCGATCGATTCGATCCCAGATGAGTTCCTGGATCGAATGGATAATGTGGAACTGATCGTGCGGACGCGTCCCGCCCCAGACGAACTGCGCGACGCGGGGGTGCAGCGTGGCACGCTTCTCGGTCTCTACCAGGGCCACCCGCTGACAGTGCGCGACAGCTACTACGGAAATACCTTGCCCGATCGGATCTTCATCTATCAGGAGTCGATCGAGCGAATTTGCCGCTCAGAGGAAGAGATCGTGATGCAGGTGCGGAAGACCGTGCTCCATGAGATCGCGCACCACTTCGGCATCGATGACGACCGCCTCGATGAGATCGGGATGAGCTAGCGACCAGCGCTCTCACCCAGTTCCCGATGGCGATCGAGGAGACGGGCGCTCGCCGCCGTAATCCGTTGAGGCGCCTCACGCAGAGCCTGGTCCAGATCTTCATTCGGCCCGGTGCCGGCCTCCAAGTCCGTGAGGCCGGGCAGCGCGCGCACCTGATCTTCGTCCTCGACCAAGCCCGCGACCGCCAGACAGGGAACCGACGCGTCCAGCGCCACGGCCGCCACGCCCGCCACGGTCTTGCCAAACGTCGACTGGCGGTCCAGCCGGCCTTCCCCGGTCAGGATGAGATCCGCGTCCGTCGCGCGCGACGCCAGCCGGACAACCTCTGCGACCCGCGCGAAGCCCGATTCGATGCTGGCGCCTGCAAACGCCACCAGACCGCCGGCCAAACCGCCCGCGGCTCCCGCTCCCGGCATATCCGCCAGGTTGACATCGAGATCGCGCGCCACAATGTCGGCGAAGTTGGTGAGGGCGCGCTCCAGTTCCGCAACGGCCTCGGCATCGGCGCCCTTTTGTGGTCCGTAAACCGCGCTGGCGCCGTCCGGGCCCAGAAGTGGGTTCGTCACGTCGGCGAGGACCACGATCTCCGTCTCGCGCAGACGTGGATCGAGCTCGGCGATGTCGATACGTGCCAGGCGCGCCAACGCCGCTCCGCCTGGGGGAAGCACGGCGTCTTCATCGTCGAGAAACCGCACGCCAAGAGCGGCGGCGGCACCTGAGCCGGCATCGTTGGTGGCACTCCCGCCCACGCCAATCAGGATCCGCCCCACGCCAGCGTCCAGAGCTGCTCTCAGGAGTTGCCCTGTGCCGTAGGTGCTGGCGCGTCGCGGATCGAGCTGGGCCGGGGGGACCAGCAGCAGGCCCGATGCGGCGGCCATCTCAATGACCGCGGTGTGCGCCTTGTTGGGGACGGCAGGACGAGAACCGCGCCTCACTGCACGCGGATGCGCCTCGGGTATACGCGCCCAGCGGGCGGCCTCGGGTATGCGCGCCCAGCGGGCGGCCTCGGGTATGCGCGCCCAGCGGGCGGCGACTGGAGCGCCCAACGGACCATCGACATTGGTCGGCGTGTAGCGCCCGCCGGCGGCGGAGGCGACTGCCTCCACCGTTCCCGGACCGCCATCGGCGAGCGGGCAGCGATCGACGTCAACGTCTGGGAGGACTCGGCGCACACCGGCGACCAGCGCATCGGTCGCCTCGACGGCGGTCAAGCTGCCTTTGAATTCCTGGGGACACACGAGCACGCGCATGCAGGAAGGGTACGGGGTGGGCGTCGTGTTGTTGAGAGTCCGCAAGGGCTACGGGAAATCGAAGGCGCGCGACGCGCCGAGGAGAATGATCGCCGTCGCCCAGAGCAGGCCCACCAGACGGATGCGGTAGTAGATCCGCATCAGGCCGCCCCAGGGGATCGTGATCAGCCCAAACAGGTAGAAGAGGCCCAAGACCATGATCAGAATGAGCAAAATCTGAAACGCGCCCACAGCCACTCCTCAAGACGGTGATTGAGCGTCTATCGTAAGGACCGGGCGAGGTGGGAGCTAGCGGTTCGGTGCCTCAGCAGGTTAGGCGGCTCGAGTCAGCCCACAAACGACGCACACGACCTGGCCTTCGCCAGCGACCAGCGGACCGCCGCAGTCACCGCACGATGTCGGGGTCTGCTGCGAGCGTAGGTGAGTCCGCGGCCTTCGCGAGTCGAACGAACGCGTCTCACACCGTTGAGACCGAACCGACCCTGAGTCGTTTGAATGCGAAGAGATCCGGCCTTCCGGAGCATCAATCCCCAACGCCAACTGCATCGAACGAACCATTCGCAGCGCCATCACAGCATCTCCTCAACCGATCCCCGACAGACTGTGGCGGCCAAGCCGCGGCTGCGAGGGGATGGACCCTGAAGACGCCGTCGCTGAGATAGAGCCGCCATGCCCAGAGATTAGCACACATGTTCTATTCTCGGCAATGCAAGGGCGCGGAGGGGGAAATCGTTTCGCAATGACCTAGGACGAGCGCTCAAGCCAATCGAGGAACTGTCGAACCTGTTCGGCCAACTGGTCCCGTCGCGCACGATCCAGTGCGACGAGGATGCCGACGAACAAGATGGCGAGCCCGAGTTCAACCATGTCGTGTTCCTTCGACGCAAGCCTAACCCATGCCAGCGGCCCGGCCCATTCCCGATCGGCACCAGGAGTCGCGCTAGACTTCGGCCGCGGGCGCCGCCTCGGGACCGAGCAGGCGATCCGGCCGAGCGCGTGCGCCGAGTTGAGGGTCAATGACTGCGAGACTGGACGCGAAGACCACGCCACCGGTTGTCCCCCAACCGGTGGTGGCCATGCTGACGCTGGGCTGCAAGCTCAATCAAGCCGAGAGTCAGGTTCTGGCGCGCCAATTGGAGGACGCGGGCTGCGCGGTGATCGATCGTCCCGCCCCGGCGGATGGTTTCGTGATCAACACCTGTACGGTGACGCACGTCGCGGATCGCAAGGCGCGCCACTTGGTACGGATGGTGAAGCGACTCTCGCCGAGCGCGCCGGTCGTCGTCACCGGCTGCTATGCCGAATGGGCGGCGGAACACATCGCCGCCAATACCGGGGCCGACTTGGTGCTGGGAAACGGAATCAAGGACGGTGCGGCGACACGACTCCTTGGCCTGCTCAGCGAATGCGGCCGCGAAACAAGAACCCCAGAAATCACGGGGGCTCGGAGACGGTCGGGGCGCACGCGCGCCTTCATCAAGATCCAGGAGGGCTGCAACGATGTCTGCGCGTTCTGCATCGTCCCCAGGGTGCGTGGGCGGGAACGGGCGGTACCAATCCCGGAGGTGGTACGTGCCGCACAGGCACGCGAGGCGGCCGGGGCCTTGGAGATCGTCCTCACCGGGACGCAACCCGGCGCCTACGGTCGCGATCGGGACGACGGCGCCACGCCGGCCGCTCTGATCGAATCCCTGCTCGCTGAGACAACGCTTCCGCGTATCCGTTACTCGTCGATCCAGCCGCAGGATCTCACCAACGAGTTTCTCCAACACTGGGCGGACGCCCGGATGTGCCGCCACTTCCACCTGGCGCTGCAGAGCGGCAGTGACGCCGTTCTCGGCACAATGAGACGGCACTACAACGCCAGGCAGTTCCTCGCGGCGATCCAACGGATCCGCGCGGCGGTGCCGGGCGCGTCCATCACTTCAGACGTCATCGTTGGCTTCCCCGGGGAAACAGCGCATGACTTCCAGGACACGGTCCGTGTCGCCGAAGAGGCGGAATTCTCCGACATCCATGTCTTCCCGTACTCGCAACGGCCGGGGACGGGCGCTGCACTCCGCGCGGATGACGTCCCGCCGGCCATCAAGCGTGAGCGGGTCTCGATGCTGCGGGGTGTGGCTCGGCGAGGCGCGCTGGCCTTCAGAGCGTCGTTGTGCGGAACGACTCAGGCGGTCCTGTTCGAGCGGGGACGCTCGGGAACCGAGGGCGTGATGAACTGGTCGGGACTCACGGACTCTTATCTGCCGGTACTCACGCGCACGGCCCGCTCGATCGACCTGGAAAACCGGCTTGTTGCGACACGGTTATCCGGAGAACTTGACGGGACCGGCGTGCCTGGAGCCCTCCGTGGGCGCGTGCTAGAGTGGCCGGGGCCTTCATAAGAGGGCTTCTTGTTTTGGTGGCGTCGGCGTCAGGTGGGAGTCTATGGACACCCTTGGGTCGTCTGTGCCAAACGCTGCGTCCGAGGCGGAATCCACCGCCGCGGTCACCCAATCATCGTCCTCACGCGAGCCGGAGCCGGACGCCGCAGAGTCGCGCACCGGCGCTCCGATCTCGATGGGCACTCCGATCTCGATGGGCGCACCGATCTCGATGGGCGCACCGATCAAACCGCTGGGACCACCCGAGGCGAGCGTCACCACCACGGAAGACCGGCCGGACCGCGAAGCAACCGAGCCGAGCGGTATCGAGGAGTCGCCAGAGATCCAGGAGACACCGCCGCCGTTTCTGCTGGCGAATCCTGCGGAATCCGCGGACGTGGCAACGGCGCGTCCAGCCGTGTTCACCCTCGCCGAGACGCTTGAGGCGGACCCACCGGAACGGCCGGAGAACCTGGTCGCGGTCATCGAGAGCCTGCTCTTCGTCGCGGAAGAGGCCCCCAGCGTGCGCCATCTCGCGGAAGCGACGAATGTCTCCAAAGACGCGGTGGAGGAAGCCCTGGAGGTGATCGAGGCCAGCGCCCCAGAACGCGGCCTCCACATCCAGCGACATGGATCCACCGTCCGCCTGGTGAGCGCGCCGGCCTCCGCGCAGTGGGTGCAGCGGTTCCTCGGTCTGGAGCGACCGAACAAGCTCTCCAAAGCGGCACTGGAGACCCTCGCAATCATCGTCTACCGGCAGCCCGTGACCCGATCCGACGTGGAGAAGATCCGCGGCGTCGGCTGCGACGGTCCCTTCCACACCTTGCGACTCCGAGAGCTCATCGAGCCGATCGGGCAGACCGACGCACCCGGGCGTCCACACCTCTGGGGTGTCACGCAATACTTCCTCGACCACTTCGGGCTCAAGGGTTTGGACGAGTTGCCGCCGCTTCCCGGCGCGAATCCCGCCACACAGGGACAGCTTTCGCTCGACCGTGTGCCGGAACCCGCCTCGCTGGACGCCGATGATGCTGAAGGAGCGGACGCTCGCTCCGCCCAGCCGCCTGCAGAACGCCCCGACCGACCCGTGACCGACGACCCCGCGGCGGAGGAAGGCGCGGCCGCCGGCGATACCCTCGAACAGCTCGGCGAGTTCGCGGCAGCGGGGGGTAGCGGCGCCTAAGTCTCCACCCGGGCTCGCCGGTGGAGACTGAATCCCGAACGACATGCTGGTCGTCGGAACAATGCGAATCACGCTGACACTCTTTGAGAGCGCCTCGCTGAAGGACAAGCGGGCAGTGGTGCGCCGGGTTCGAGATCGGGTGGGAAACAACTTCAATGCGTCCGTGGCGGAGATCGAGTCGTTGAACGATGCGGGCCGAGCCGTTCTGGGCATCGCCTGCGTGAGCAACGAATCTGCTCATGCGCACGCCCAGCTCATGAAGATTTTGGACTTCGTGGAAAAGCTCCGCATCGATGCGGAGATCTCGGAGGTCGAGACGGAGCTCGTGACGCTGTAGGTCAGCGCGTGGCTCCGTCAGTGCGTGATGACGTCAGCGCGTGATGAGCGGAATGACCTCGGACTCGATCGGCTCGGCCAAAAGGTCATGACCCATACTGCCGGTGATCCGCACGGTCGGCATGGACCCCGCCCGCGCGACGCCATAGGCGAAGACCAGCCCGTCAACCTCCGGCGCGTCCCGGTAGGATCGCCCCACGAAGATTGGCGCGCCATCTTCGGTCATCTGACCTTCCACCGATTCCACCAGGATTGGAAACTCTCGTCCCACGTACGCCTCGTTAATCCGACCGGCAATCGTCTCCAGGACGGACATCAGACGTCGCTGACGTCGCTGCTTGACCTTGTCGGCGACCTGTCCAGGCATGGTCGCGGCCGGGGTTCCGCGCTGCGCTGAGAAGGCAAAGGCGCCGGCGCGATCGAATCGCGCCTCGCGCACGAAGTCGAGCAGCTCCTCGAACTCGGCCTTGGTCTCGCCCGGGAACCCCACCAGGAAGGTGGTGCGGATCGCGATATCCGGCATCGCATCACGGAGTCGTGCGATGGTCTCGTGGACCATGCGCATGTTGTGCGGTCGCTTCATCCGCTTGAGCACGCCCGGGCTCCCATGCTGCAAGGGGATATCCAGGTAGTGGCAGACCTGCGGGATTGCCGCCATGGTCTCAACCAGTTCTTCAGTGACGAAGCCGGGGAAGGCGTACATGAGCCGAATCCACGGGACCTGCGGCACCTCATCCGCGAGCCGTTCCAGCAGCCGCGGCAGCGCGTCCGCGGTGCCAAGGTCGTCGCCGTAGGCCGTGGAGTCTTGCGCAACGAGAATGAGCTCCTTCACCCCGTCATCCGCCAAGCGCCTCGCTTCGCTGACCAGCGCATCCATCGGCGTGGAACGAAAGTCGCGTCCCTTGATGCCTGGAATGTTGCAGAAGGTGCAGGGACGCGCACACCCATCCGAGATCTTGAGATAGGCGCTGGCGCGACTTGTCGCGCCGGTGTCCGGGATGTCGAGCGATTCGCTGGGGCCGAGCCAGCCAGCGATCTCTTCATAGGCTTCGATGCCAAACGTGCGATCGACGCCGGGAACGGCTCCCGCCTGCGCCGATTCGATCTGCGACCAGCAGCCAATGACGATCAACCGCTGATCGGGCCGCTTCGTCGAACCCAGCAGTCTGGCCGTCTCCTCAGACTCGGCCTTCGCCGCATCGATGAAGCCGCACGAGTTGACGATGAGCAGGTCCGCTGATTCCGCCTCATCCGCGCGAGCATGCCCAACCTGCGCCAGCGTCCGAGTCAGTCGCTCGGAGTCCGTGACGTTCTTGGGACAGCCCAATGTGGTCAAGTGATACCTCACGGCGCCGCCTCAGCCGGATCCGTCGCGAAGTCATCGACTGCGTCCTCGCTGGCCGCGGCTGAATCGGTTGCGTCCCCAGATGTGCTCGGGGCGGCCTCGCTGACCTGGGGACCACGGCTGACGACGAGCGTCACCGCGGTCCCAGTATCGAGGGCGACGCTGGGTTCGGGAGTTTGGTCGATGACGGCGCCGATGGGCGAATTCGGATCGAAGATCTCCACGATCACGAACGGCAGACCAGACCTCCGCAATACCACGATCGCATCGGAGACCGTTCGATCCGTGAGCTCTGGCATGAAGTCGAGCAGGATGGTGGGGGCGGCGACCACCTCGGTCTGGAGTTCCCCTTCGGCCGGGCCGCTTGGGACGCCAGGCGTTGTTGTGGTGGTCTGGCCAATCGGCTCGGCGTCATCGCCGATGGTGACGATGGCCACGACCCCCGCCAGGACGGCCAAGACGACGAACCCGGCGACGAGCCAAGGGCCCAAGCGCACGCTGGGGCTGGCCGTATCGATCTCCGGGATTGGATCGAGGCGTTCCTCGCTCGCCAGCGCCTCATCGAGTGCACCAGTCCGATCGCGCTGGGTGATCCGACGCCGGGGCGCGTCGTCGAACTGAGAGACATCCGGCAACGCGTCCGCTGGGCGCGGCTCGCCAGGGAATCGCAGAACCAGCTCTGTCGGATCAATGCCAAGGAATTGAGCATAGGAGCGGAGAAAGCCACGGGCGAAGACGGGAGCGGGAAGCGCCGCAAAATCTTCAGCCTCCAAGGCCTCCAAGTATCGCCGCGAAATCCGAGTCGCCCGCTGCGCATCATCGATCGTGACGCCTCGGGCGAGGCGAGCATCGCGAAGCTCCATGCCGATGCCAAGGTGATCGCCACGGTTTGCGGTCATCTCATACACCAACAGTCGGAGGGTGAGTGGTCACAGCGATGGACGGGACGCAACGCTCGCATATGCCGATCATTGTATCGTTTCGGAGTCGCCGACGAAGGGGGGCAGTGTCTCGCCTGAGCCAGGACCGAAATCAACCCCAGGCCTGGACCTAGGGCGAGCCATCGCTCCTACCGTCGGTCTCGGCATCGATCTGGCGGATGCGCCGCAGGTGACGGTCGCCTTCGAATGGCGTCGTCAGCCAGGTCTGGACAATCGCGCGGACCGACTCAAAGGAGAGTAAGCGCTCGCCCATCGACAACACATTGGAGTCGTTGTGGGCCCGGGCCAACCGAGCGGAGTCCTCATTCCAACACAGGGCACAGCGGACGCCCGGCACCCGGTTCGCGACCATCGCCTCGCCGTTTCCAGAACCGCCAAGAACGATCGCCCGCTCGCAGATGCCCGCCGTCACGGCCTCCACGGCCGGTCGGATGAACTGGGGGTAGTCCACGGACTCCTCCGAGTCTGTACCGAAATCGCGAATCTCGTGGCCATCCGCGGTGAGGAAGTCCTTCAGCGCTTCCTTGTATTGGTAGCCCGCATGGTCGGACGCAATAGCAATACGCACGGGAGCCCCTCCTTTCGCGATGCCTGCGCCGAGCTTAGCGCGCGCCACGGAGAAACGAAGAACGCGCGGCAACCGCCGCGCGCTACTCAACAGTCAATCTGTGTCGAAGGAAACTCAGCCCCAACCAGCAACACCGTGCAGCCTCGGCCGGCTCGGAGGAGGCCGCTGCCGCCTAAGCCGTCGCCGACTCTTTGGCGGGCTCAGGCGCTCGCGAACGGGAGCGGCGTGTGGCCTCAGGATTCTTCAAGTGGCTGTACTGGCGAAGCAGCCGCGACTTGCGGCGGGCCGCGTTGTTGGCGTGGATCACGCCCTGGGACGCCGCTTTGTCGAGGGCTTGGATCGCTGTGGCCAGGGCCGCGTCCGCGTCCGTCCACTCCCCTTGTGCGGAAGCGTTGCTCATCGCACTGAGCGCGTCGCGGACCGTGGTCCGAGCGTGAGATCGGACGGGCTTGTTGCGCATCCGACGCCGCTGCGAGGCGCGGAGATACTTGTCGGCCTGGGCCTTATTCGGCACAGCGGGTCTCCTTCTATTGCATCAACCGGGATATCGTATCCAGAGGGCGATGGAGTGTCCATGTTGCAAGGGCGACGGTGGCAACACCGTGATGGCCGCCGATCTCAGCGACCTGCCAGGAAGCCATTGAAAGACCAGCCGAACCCGCAACCATTTGGGGTGGGGCTGCGGAGCTCCGTCCCATGCTGACCGGTACCTCTCGAACGATCGCGGGGGCGGCGATGCTGGTGGGGCTCGGCTTCCTTGGCAGCCGGCTTCTCGGCGCGCTCCGCACGGTGGTCATCGCCAACGAATTCGGGGCGTCCGCCGAACTCGACGTGTGGTTCGTCGCGATGCGTCTCCCGGACCTGGTCTTCCAGGTCCTGGCGGGGGCGACGCTGGCCAGCGCCTTCATCCCGGTGTACGCCCGCTATGTCGTCCGGCGGGGTGAAGACGAGGCGTGGCGACTCGCGAGCATCGTCCTCAACTGGGTCCTCATCGCGACGATCGCTCTGGCGGCGATCGTCTTCATCTTCGCCGATTGGATCGTGCCGGCGCTCGCCCCCGGCCTCGGCGACGACAGCGGCTTGCAGGATGAGCTGCGCGACGATGCCATTTTTCTCACGCGCGTCATGCTGGTCTCGCCCGTACTCTTCGCCGTGTCCGGAATGATCACCGGCATGCTCAACGCCCGCCGTCACTTCCTGCTGCCGGCCCTGGCTCCCATGCTCTACAACCTGGCGATCATCTTCGGCGCACTGTTCCTGGCGGGCCGTTTCGGCGTCGAGGGGCTCGCGATCGGCGTCATCGTGGGCAGCGGTCTGCACCTCGTCGTGCAGCTCCCGGCCCTCATCAACGCCGGGGCGCGGCTCTCCCTCTCAATCGACCTCCGACATCCCGGCGCTCGCGAGGTGCTGCGTCTGATGGGCCCGCGGATGATCGGGCTTGCCGCCTTTCAGATCAACCTGATCGTCCTGACGTTCTTTGGATCCTTCATTGGCGACTCCGCAATCTCGGCACTGAACTTCGCGATGACGATCCTGCTCTTCCCGGTGGGCGTCTTCGGTATGTCGTTGGCCATGGCGATGTTCCCCACCTTGGCAGAGCGGGCGGCGACGGGAGGGCACGAAGAGGTGCGGGCGATGGTGGGCCGCGCCCTGCGCTTCACGTTGTTCCTCACGATTCCGGCGGGAGTGGGCATGATGATGCTCCATGAGCCGCTCGTTCGCGCTCTGTTCGAGCGGGGCGCCTTCGACGCGGACGCCACCGCAATGGTCTCCAGCGCATTGCTGTTCTATTCGCTCGCCCTGCCCGCGCACACCGCCATCGAGATCCTGTCGCGGGGCTTCTACGCCATGGGAGATACCCGGACGCCGGTCACATTCGCGGTGCTCGCCATGCTGATCAATCTCGTCTTGGCTGCTGCGCTCGTCGATGCGCTCGAGATTGAGGGGCTCGCGCTGGCGCTTTCAATCGCGACGATAGTGGAAGCGATCGGCCTCTTCTTCACGCTGAATCGCCGTCTGGATGGGGGACTCTGGACTCGTCCCGTCGCCAGTACGGTCTACCGCATCGTGATCGGGACGGCTCTCATGGGCGAGGTGCTGGGGATCATGCTGCTGGCACTGGATGAAAGTGGAGACTTTGGCCCGCGTTCGTTCTTCGCGCTGATCGCGGGGGCAGCCCTCGGTGGGGTGGTCTACTACGTGGCCTCGCTGCTGCTGCGCCTGCGAGAGGCGGAACTCCTCGCCCTGCGGATCCAGGCGATGATGGGTCGTGTCCTGAGTGGCAGATGAGACAGTCGGGCCGCTCATCGGTCGCGATCCAGGATCAGAGGCTGATACACTGATCCCAACACAGGCTGGGCACATACTCCCGCCATCCGGCGGGATTTCTGTTTAAGAGCCCAGGACCTGGGGACACTGCTTCGCTCGGCCTGCGGCCGCGTCGGGGCTGCAAGGACGGGGCTCGCGCTCGAGAGGGAATGACCATGGCTATGCAAGATCGATCGCTGACCTGCCGCGACTGCAACAAGGAGTTCGTCTTCACCTCAGGCGAGCAGGAGTTCTACGCCAGCAAAGGTTTGCAGAACGACCCCGTGCGCTGTCCGGAATGTCGCAACGCCCGCAAGAACTCCCGCAACGCCCTTGAGAATGACTCAGGTTATGTCCGCTATGGCGGCGCTGCCTCTTTCGGTGGACGGACACCCCGTCAGATGCACCCAGCCGCTTGTGCCCTCTGCGGGGACATGATCGAGGTCCCGTTCATGCCGCGCGGTGACCGCCCCGTCTTCTGCTCCACGGTCAAACGGCTCATGACCAACGGCTACGAAGTGGACACCATCCGCGAGCGCTGGGGCGTCCGGCCTTGTCAGAACGACACGGTGGTCAAGGGCTTACGAAGCGGCGAAATCGGTCCCAACCCTGACGCGCCCCAGCTCGATGAGACGGCGGCCCCGGGGTTGCCCAGCG
>PVBE010764940.1_pt1 | contig 20882 bp, 25 predicted proteins | sample 1631181 | NCBI WGS metagenome assembly PVBE01 (sample SAMN08397723, study PRJNA350692) | Marine metagenome, whole genome shotgun sequencing project. | isolation source: water | place: Pacific Ocean | collected 2012-04 | reverse complement strand
GCGACCAGCTTGAGCGAATGACAAGACGCGCAGACCTCATTGTAGACCTGCACGCCGCGCCGCAGCGCAGCCCGGTCGAAAGTTCCGAAGATGCCGCCGAACGACCAATCCTGGGCCGCCAGCTTGGGTCTCTCGGCGGCGTTGGCGGCACCGGCGGCGAGGACCAGCGCCAAGGTGGCGCCAAAAATTCTTGTACGCATCACGTGTCCTCCTTGCCCGTCATCACCGCCGCGCTGATGCTGTCGGGCACCGTACGGGGCTTCTCCATGATTCCGAGAACCGGCATCACAACAAGGAAATGGAGAAAGTAATAAGCCGTGGCGACCTGGCCCAGGAGAATGAAGTAGCCCTCGGGCGGGTTGGCGCCGACGTAGCCGAGAACCAGGCAATCGACGAAAAAGAGCCAGAAGACCTGCTTGTAGATCGGCCGGAAGCGGGCGCTGCGCACCTTCGAGGTGTCGAGCCAGGGCAGGAGAGCGAGAATACCAACCGAAGCGAACATGGCGATGACGCCTAGAACCTTGGCCGGAATCCACAAGAACTCTTGGGTAAAGGCGCGCAGGATGGCGTAGAACGGCATCAAATACCATTCGGGCACAATGTGCGGCGGCGTCTGCAGGGGGTTGGCCTCGATATAGTTGTCGGGCTCGAGGAAGAAGTTGGGGGCAAAGAACACGAAGGCCAGGTAAACGAGCATCAATACGCCCATGCCGTAAGCGTCCTTGATCGTGTAATAGGGATGGAAGGGGATCGTGTCCTGGGGTCCCTTCATATCGACGCCGACAGGATTATTGGACTTGTGAACGTGCAGCGCCCACAGATGCACGAAAACCAGGGCGAAGATGATAAACGGCAGCAGATAATGAAACGAGAAGAAGCGATTAAGGGTCGGGTTGCCGACCGCGAAGCCGCCCCACAGCCAGTTGACGATTGCTTCGCCGACCAGCGGCACGGCTGTGAACATGTTCGTAATCACGGTGGCGGCCCAGAAGCTCATCTGCCCCCACGGCAGCACATAACCCGTGAAGGCGGTGGCCATCATGGCGAACAGAATGATGACGCCGATGATCCACAGGATTTCGCGCGGCGCCTTGTAAGAGCCGTAGTAGAGGCCGCGAAAGACGTGGATATAGACGGCGATGAAGAACATCGACCCGCCGTTCATGTGCAAATAACGCAGCAACCAGCCGTAATTGACGTCGCGCATGATGCGTTCGACGCTGTCGAAGGCATAGTCCACATGGGGCGTATAGGACATGGATAAGAAGATGCCCGTGGCGATCATGATGACCAGCACGACACCGGCCAGGGAACCGAAGTTCCACCAGTAATTCAGATTCTTGGGCGTCGGGTATTCAACCAGATGGTGCTGGGTGAACGTAAAGATCGGCAACCGATAGTCGATCCACTTGATAATCGGATTGGTCCACGTCGGCGTCGTCATATCTGTTCCCCCTTAACCGACGCGAACTGTCGTGTCTTCGATGAAAGCGTACGTCGGAACGGTCAGGTTCTTGGGCGCCGGCCCCCTACGGATGCGTCCCGAGGTATCGTAGTGCGAGCCGTGACAGGGACAGAACCAGCCGCCGTACTCGCCCTTGGGCTCGCCCTTTCGCTGGCCGAGCGGAATACACCCAAGGTGAGTGCAGATGCCTACCAAAATCAGCCATTCGGGTTTCTTTACCCGGTCGGCGTCAGTTTCGGGATCGGGCAAGTCCTCCAGGGCCATGGCTGCCGACTCGTCGATTTCCTTGGACGTGCGGTGGCGGATAAACACCGGCTTGCCGCGCCAAACGACGGTGATCGCCTGGCCGACTTCGATCGGCGTGATGTCGACGTCGGTCGACGACAGGGCGCGCACGTCGGCCGCCGGGTTCATGGAATCGATGAAAGGCCAAGCCGCCAGCGCCGTACCCACCACGCCGACCGTCGAAGTCGTGACGAGCAGGAAATCGCGCCGGGATTTTTCCGCGTCAGCGGGAGTGCCGGTGGTAGCCGTTTCCGTCATGGTGAAATCCTTCGTTGAGCCGATCAGCCGGAACCGGCCCCTTGCTTGGCGTTGGAACCAATTCGCGTCAGGGGTATAATGCAATTCCCCTTACTTGAAAAGGGTAAGATCAAGCCGTACCCCCGTCTGACAAAGGGGCTGGGCCCCGTAAATACCGCCGGACCGTGCCGCGATGCGCCTTGCCCTCTATGAGCCCGATATTCCCCAAAATACGGGAACCGTGTTACGCATGGCGGCATGCCTGGGTGTGCCCGTGGACGTGATCGAGCCCTGCGGGTTCGTCTTTGACGACCGCCACTTGCGCCGCGCCTTGATGGACTATGGGGACCATGTCGAGATGTGCCGCCATACCTCGTGGCGGGCCTTCCTCAAGGCCCATGGCGAAGCACGGGGACGGTTGATCCTTTTGACCAGGGCCGCGGATACCCCTTATTCCGAATTCCGCTTTCACCGCGACGATACGCTTTTGTTGGGTCGCGAGAGCGCCGGTGCGCCGCCGGGCGTGCACGACGCTGCCGACGCCCGCATCCGGGTGCCGATGGCGGCCGGCCTGCGTTCCCTCAACGTCGCCGTTGCCGCTGCCATGGTCTTGGGCCAGGCCCTGTGCCAGACTGGCGGCTTCCCGGAGGCCCCATGACCAACGCACCAAGTGAGACCGATAAAGAGCGGGCAACCGCCTGGTTCAACACCCTGAGGGACCAACTCCGCGCCGCGTTCGAGGGACTGGAAGACGCCGTGGTCGGTCCCAACGAAACATCGAGCCAGGCCCCCGGCCGCTTCGAGCGCACTGCTTGGCAACGCGAACCCGGCGGACAAGCGGGCGGCGGCGTCATGTCCGTCATGCACGGCCGCGTGCTGGAAAAGGTGGGAGTCAATGTCTCCACCGTCTGGGGCACGTTTTCAGAAGAGTTTCGGGCCGAGATCCCCGGCGCCGACGAGGACCCCCGGTTTTGGGCGTCGGGTCTTTCGCTGGTCGCCCACCCGTGCTCGCCCCTGGTGCCGGCGGCACATATGAACACGCGCCTGATCGTCACCACCACAGGTTGGTTCGGCGGCGGCTGCGACCTCACCCCCGTAATCCCCGACGACGCCGACAGCGAAGCCTTTCACGCGACGCTCAAGCACGCCTGCGATAGCTATGACGCCCAGTGCTACGAACGGTTCAAGGCGTGGTGCGACGATTACTTCTATCTGCCCCACCGGGGCGAGCCCCGGGGCGTCGGCGGCATCTTTTTCGACCGTCTCGACAGCGCCGAGCGGGAGCGCGATTTCGCCTTTGTGCAAGAGGTCGGGCGCGCCTTTCTCGACGTCTATCCGGCCATCGTCGGGCGCCATATGAACGCGGACTGGAGCGCCGACCAACGGCGCCAACAACTAATCAAACGCGGCCGCTATGTGGAATTCAATCTGCTCCACGACCGCGGCACCCGGTTCGGGCTGATGACCGGCGGCAACACCGAAGCCATCCTCATGTCCCTGCCGCCGATAGTTACGTGGCCGTAGGGGACAGGACGAGGTCGGCCTTAAGGCGTTCGACCATCTCGGCCAGGCTGGTGAAGTGGAAATCGGTCTGTGCCGCTTGCGCGACCGGCATGGTGGCGCCCCAACCCTCTTGATCGTGGCGCCGGTTGATCCAGGCGGTAGCCAGGCCGGCGGCCCCGGCCGGGACATGGTCGTGAAACAGGGATTGAGCGGTGTGCAAGATGCGCTTGGCCTCGATCCCCAGCCCCTTAAGCCCGTCCAGCAGGGCGGCGAAGTTCCTTGGGTCCGGTTTATAAGAACCGACATCCTGGGCCGTGAAAACGGCGTCGAACTCCACGCCCAATTTGTCGTTGCTGGCCTTGAACGACGTCCGGTCGACGTTGGAAAGGATGACCAGCTTGAAGTGCTCCTTAAGGGTGCCGAGAGCCTCGGGCGCGTCGGCAAAGGCCGGCCAGTTGCCCACCGATGCACCGAATTCGCGGGCCTCGGCATCCGATGACGAAATCCCCCAGTGTTCGGCCAAGGCCGTGTGAACCCGGGCCAGAATTTCGGGATACACCATGTCCGGGGTGTCCGCTTGTTGCTTGGACTCACGCTGCGCGAAGGCTTCCAGCACTTCGCCCGCACTGGCGGCCACGCCATGACGTTCCAGCCACGGTGCCAAGGCATCGAAAATGCCGGTCTCCCAATCGATCAAGGTGCCGTAACAATCGAAAGTCAGGGCATCGAATTCGGTAAGCCGCATGGCAACCCTTTCCCTTGCGGATGGTGGCTAGGCCGGCGCCTGGGTCTCGGTCATGCTGGGCCGGGTGGCGAAGTCGGCGTGCCAGCGGGCAACTCGGGGCGCGTATTGGCGCCAGTCCTCATCGGGCATGCGCCGGCCGATGTAGTCCAAAGCGCAGCCGACGGTCAATTGACCGATGGTGAGCGGCCCGTCCAGATCATCGGCATCGCTCTCCAACTGAACGACGGCGCGCCGCGCCTTGTCTTGCTGCCTTTCGGTGTAGGCCCGCGATTCGTCGTTTTCGGTCCGCCGGGCCTCAACGACGCAGTTGACCAGCGCGTCCATGATGCCGTCGCCCAGGGCCTGAAGCCTAAGCGCCGTCCAACGTGCCGGACCGGGGGCGGGAAACAGGGCGGGACCTTCGTTAAGGCTGTCGAGGTATTCGCAGATGACCCGCGAGTCATAGAGCTTTTTCCCGTCGTCGGTGACCATTGCCGGCACCTTGCCCAGGGGATTGTCGGTCGACAATTCCGGATCGGATGTCTTCGTCGTATTCTTCTCGATGCGCCCGACCGTTCCTGTCTCGATGGCCGTGGCCATCACTTTGCGGACAAAGGGTGAGGTCGGCGAATAGCGCAATTCCATATCGGGTTTCCTCCTCTTGGATCACTCGCCGGGTCCGGCGACGGAAAAACTTAGCACCTTGTCCGGCGTTCGGCCAAGTCCCGGGGCCACGGGGTGTCCCCGTATTACATATGCGGGGGGCGCCCCCGCGACCCCCGGTCGCTGTGTTACACTCAAGCCATCATGTGGATGGATGCAATCGACCTCAGGGACTTCTATGCCACCAGCCTGGGCCAGGTGGCACGCAGCGTGTTGCGCCGGCGCATCCGCACCATTTGGCCCGATGTGCGGGGATTGGGCGTGCTTGGCTTCGGTTATGCGACGCCCTTTCTCAACCCCTTTCGCAGCGAGGCGGCGCGGGTTATGGCCCTCATGCCGGCGTCCCAGGGCGTCCTGCACTGGCCACCCGAAGGCGGTGGCCTGACGACTTTGGTAGAGGAATCGGAACTGCCCTTTCCCGATTTATCCGTCGACCGGGTGCTGTTGGTCCACGCCCTGGAATGTGCCGAACAAGTGCGCCCCATGATGCGCGAGATCTGGCGCGTGCTGGCGGGCGGCGGGCGTCTTTTAGTGGTGGTCCCCAATCGCACAGGCATTTGGGCACGCTTTGAGCGCACGCCCTTCGGCCACGGACGGCCCTATTCGCCGGGTCAACTGTCGCGGCTCCTGCGCGAGACCTTGTTCACCCCGGTTCATTCGCAAGCAGCGCTTTTCGTGCCGCCGGTGCGCTCACGCATGGTGCTGTCGTCGGCCGGCGCCCTGGAGAAGATAGGAGAGCGCGGCTTTTCGACCTTCGCCGGCGTCATCATGGCCGAGGCGACCAAGCAGATCTACGCCGCCCAGCCCGAGGCCAAGGTCAAGACCCGGCGCGCCTATTTGCCCCTGGCGCATCGCACGCCGCCGGCATCAACCCACGGGTTTCGGTGAAGGCGCCGGGGTATACCCGGGAGGCACGGCCATGACGGTTTCCATCGATTACACGGCGCGGCGCAAGGCGGCGATGGCGGCCTGTCGGGAGTTGGGGTTGGAAACGATCCTTATCTTCGCGCCGGGAAGCAGCCCGGGCATGAACACCCAGGCCCAGGGCTACATGTCTTATCTTGCGGGCTGGGACGCCATCGATACGCCTTCCGTTTTGGTGCTCAGGGCAGGGCTGCGCCCATGGCTTTTGGTCGCTTCCCACCACAAATGGATGATGGCGTCGGAGACCCTCGAAGGTGTCGATATCGCGTGGGGCACCGGAGCTCAATTCGCAGCCGAGATCGCGACCACCTTGGCGCCGGGCGGCGAAGACGGGGCGCCAATCGGCATTTGCGGCTGGGACGAAATGCCGGCCCGGGTGTGGCGCGAAATCGAAACCGTGCTCGCCGACCGCCAGCCGATCGACGTCGCGCCGAGCCTGGCGGCGTTGCGCCGGGTCAAGGACGCGGCCCAGATCGCGCTCCACGAAAAGGGCGCGGCGCTGTGCGACCGGATGTTCGCGGGTCTCGCCGAAATGCACGTCGCCGGACGCCTCACCCACGACATCAAGGCCGAGATGGAGCTGGTCGCGAGACGCGAAGGCGTCGAGTATGTCGGCGCGTGGATGACGGCCGGTGACAGCCCGGATTACTCGCGCTACTACGCTCCCGAAAACCACCAGGTTGCGCGGGCCGGCGAATATTTGCTGGGCGGCGTGATGCTGGTCATGGACGGTGTGTGGGCCCATGCGGTGCGCTCATTTCATGTCGGACCGTTCGATGGGCGCCGCAGCGAAATCCAGGACGCGGTTGTCGATTTCCAGCGCCGCGTTGTCGATGCCATGGTCCCGGGCCGCGATCTGGCCCATGTGATTGCCGAGGCCTATGGCCGCCTGGACGACCTCTATCGGGGGGTTGGAATGAAGGACGTGCGCATGCTGCGGCTTGGCCACGGCTTGGGGTGTTCGTACAGCGAACCCGGGGTTTCCGAGCCCTTCCCACCGTCGTTCCAGGGCCTCGAAGACGTGGCACCGGGGACGGAGGCGGTCATCTTGGAACCCGGCATGGTGTTTGAGATCCACCCCATTTTCATGTTCGAAGGGGGCGGCGCCGCAGTCGGCGATATGGTCCTGATCGAGGATGAGGGCGCGCGTTTTCTGACCGCGTTCCCGCGCTCGCTCCGGGCTCTTCGCGGCTGATCATTGGTGTTCAGGATAGGCGATGGGACGTATCCGGTCCGCAGCGCACCGACTGATCGCCCGGCCCAGCGCGGCGCGGGGCATGGCCCTGGTGCTGATCGCGGCGGCCGCGTCGGGCGCCATGAACGTCTGCGTGCGCCATGTGGCGGCCGAGATGCATCCTTTCGAGGCGGCGTTCTTCCGTTCGCTGTTCGGGCTTCTCCTTCTGCTCCCGCTGACCCTGCATCACGGCCTCCGCCACCTGCGCACGCCGCGCCCCGTTTTGCACGTGATCCGCGGTGCCATCCAGGCAGCGGTCGTCCTTCTCACCTTCACCGGGCTCGCCATGGTACCGGTGGCGAAAGTGACGGCGCTGCAGTTCACCATGCCGCTGTTCGCGGCGCTGTTGGCCATTGTCTTCCTCGGCGAGCCGGTGCACGCGCGTCGGGTGGCGGCGTTGGTTGTGGGGCTCGGGGGCGCCTTGATCATCGTCCGCCCCGGCTTGGTGCCCCTGAACGTTGGCTCCGTGCTGGTGCTTCTTTCGGCGGCGGGGGTGGCGACGCTGGTTATCATCGTCAAGATGCTGGGACGGACCGATTCAAGCCTCACCATCACCCTCTACATGGGGCTGTTCACAACCCCGGTGACTCTCTTGTTCGCCGTGCCGGTGTGGCGAAACCCGAGCCTGGCCGAGCTCGGCTGGCTGGTCGTGATCGGCGCGCTCACCATCGTCATCAACCTGTGCTTCGCCCAAGCGGTGAAGGAGGCCGATGCCACAGCCCTGATGCCGTTCGACTTCACCAAGCTGGTGTGGGCGGCGCTGCTCGGCTACCTGGCGTTCGGCGAGGTCCCCGAGGTGTGGACGTGGGTCGGCGGCGCGGTGATCTTCGCCGCCGCCGCCGGCCTGACGCTGAGCGAGCGCCGATCTACAGAATGAACTTGGAAAGGTCGGAGTCCTTGGCCAGTTCGCCGACCCGGCTTTGCACCATTTTGGCGTCGATGGTCAGGGTCTCGCCGCCCTTCTCCGAGGCATCGAAACTGATATCCTCCAAGAGCTTTTCAAGCACCGTGTGGAGGCGCCGGGCGCCGATGTTCTCTATCCCTGCGTTGATCTCGGCGGAAAGGTCGGCAACCGCGCCAATGGCGTCTTCGGTAAACTCCAACGTCACATCCTCGACCCCCATCAGGGCGGTGTACTGCTTGATCAGGCTGGCCTCGGGCTCAGTCAGGATGCGCACGAAATCGTCCCGCGTCTGGGCCTTCAGCTCAACCCGGATGGGCAGGCGGCCTTGCAGCTCGGGCAGCATGTCGGCCGGTTTGGCGATGTGGAAGGCGCCCGATGCGATGAACAAGATGTGGTCGGTCATGACGGTGCCGTGCTTGGTCGTGACCTGGGTACCCTCGATCAGAGGCAGCAGGTCGCGCTGCACCCCTTCGCGGCTGACGTCGGCGCCGACGCGTTCGGAGCGCGCCGTGATCTTGTCGATCTCGTCAAGAAAGACGATGCCGTTGTTCTGCACCGCCTCGATGGCCTCGCGGGTTACTTTGTCCTCGTCGAGTAGCTTGTCGCTCTCGTCGGCGACCAAAACATCATAGGATTCAGCGACGGTCATGCGCTTGGGCTTGGTTTGGCCGCCGCCGAAGGCCTTGCCCATCATTTCGTTGAGGTTGATCATGCCCATCTGGGAGCCCGGCATGCCGGGGATGTCGATGGTCGGAAGCCCCATCGAGCCGGAGTCGGAGACCTGGATTTCGACCTCCTTATCGGCCAGTTGGCCCTGGCGCAGCATGACGCGGAACTTCTCGCGCGTGTCCTTGCCCGCCCCCTCGCCGACCAGGGCGTCGAGGACCCGTTCCTCGGCTTGCAATTCGGCCCGCGCGGTGACCTGCTTGCGCATCTTCTCGCGGGTCATGTGCAGCGCCACCTCGACCAGGTCGCGGATGATCTGTTCGACATCGCGCCCGACGTAGCCGACCTCGGTGAACTTGGTCGCCTCGACCTTGATGAAGGGCGCCTGGGCGAGACGCGCCAGGCGCCTGGCGATCTCGGTCTTGCCGACGCCGGTCGGGCCGATCATCAAGATGTTCTTGGGCAGCACCTCTTCGCGCATGCCCTCTTCGAGTTGCTGGCGCCGCCAGCGGTTACGCAGCGCAATGGCGACGGCGCGCTTGGCGTCGTTCTGGCCGACGATGAAGCGGTCGAGTTCGGAGACGATCTCGCGCGGGGTAAAACTGGTCAGTTCGGTCATAGGGATTCGACGATGACGTTCTCGTTGGTGTAAACGCAGATCTCGGCGGCGATCTCCATGGCGCGCCGGGCCACCGCCTCGGCGTCCATGTCGTCGCGGTCTATCAAGGCGCGCGCCGCGGCCAAGGCATAATTGCCGCCCGAACCGATGCCGATCAGCCCGTCCTCGGGCTCCAACACGTCGCCGGTCCCGGTGAGGACCAAAGAGACGTCGGCGTCGGCGACCGCCATCATGGCCTCCAACCGCCTGAGATAGCGATCGGTGCGCCAATCCTTGGCCATCTCAACGCAGGCCCTGGTCAGCTGGCCCCGGTATTGCTCAAGCTTGCCCTCGAGACGCTCAAAGAGCGTGAAGGCATCGGCCGTGGCGCCGGCGAAGCCCGCGATAACCTGATTGTCGTCGCCGAGGCGGCGCACCTTCTTGGCGTTCGACTTTATGACGGTCTGGCCCAGAGTGACCTGACCGTCGCCGGCGACCACCACCCGGTCGCCCTTGCGGACGCAAAGGATGGTCGTGCCGTGCCAGTTCGAATCGTTATCGGACGCCATGCAATCTCACTATTCACTCGGCTCGACGCGCCAGGCGCCATAGGCCAGAGACTATAACCGCAGATGTGGTCTTGTGAAGCCCCACGGTCAAGGGGAACGGTTGGTTTGCGGCCCGAATGCCGCTAACGTCAAGCGGAGGTGTTTGGTCAATGGCGCTATCGGTAATCGGTGCGGGGTTTGGTCGGACGGGCACCGAATCCATGAAACTGGCATTGGAGGCCCTGGGCATGGGGCCGTGCCATCATATGAAGGAAGTCCTGCCCAATCCGGACCAGATCGCCCTTTGGCGCGCGCTGGCCGGGGGCGGTGTGGTGGACTGGGACAAAGCGTTCGCGGGCTATAATTCCACCGTCGATTGGCCGGGTGCCTACTATTGGCGCGAGTTGAGCGCGTATTATCCCAAAGCCAAGATCGTGTTGACCCTGCGCAGCGCCGAAAGCTGGTACGCCAGCATGGAAAAGACCATCCTCAAGGTCTTGAAGACCAGCACCGAACCCACCTCACTCGGATTAAGGTTGATCGGCCACGGTGTGTTCGACGATCGTCTCGACGATCGTGACCACCTCATCGCCAAGTTTGAGAAGAACACCGCCGACGTTCAGGCCGCCTTCGATGGCGAACGCCTGCTGACCTACAATCTCGGCGATGGGTGGGAGCCTTTGTGCCGCTTTCTCGGCAAGCCGGTTCCAGAGGCGCCGTTCCCGCGAACCAATGCGCCCGATGAGTTCCATGCGACGGTGTCCCACGGCGCGAAACCAAACGGGCGGTAGAAGTCGGACACCGCCAACCAGGCGTCTATCGGTCGCCGGCGCCGCGCAGCAGATCGAGATTGCCGATGACGGCGGCGAGAAGATGGTTAAACCGGTGGACAAATCCACCGGCCAATCGCTCCGCCGATTCCAAATCCCCCGATTGGCGCCCTTGGGTTTGCGCAAGGTCGGTAACGTCGGTCGACACCACGCCCACCCCGACAACGTCGCCACTTAGTCCCAGAACCGGAAACTTGGTCGCCAAGACCGTCCGCACCGCCCCGTCCTTGTACGTTATGTCTTCTTGCCAGGTGTTCGAGGTAGCGTCGTCCATGACACGGCGGTCGGCGGCGATAAATGCGTCGGCGACGTCGGGGGGGCACAAATCGTAAGGCGTCTTGCCCTCGACGTCTTGCGGTGTGAGGCCATGCAGGCGCGCGAATTCCTTGTTGCTGGCGACGTAACGGCCGTCCCGGTCGCGCACGAATATGAGGGACGGCGCCGCGTCTATCGCGGCTTGAAGGCGCGCCTTGCTCTCCGCCAGCACATCCTCCAACCGGGCCACCCGGCGGCGGAGGTTCTCTACGTCATCGGTCTCGGGGGATTTCGACACGGCCTTGGTCCTTCCTGGTGTTGGGTCCCGCACGTTTCACACAGTCTTTCGGTTCACGCGCCTTCCTGCTACAAGTTTCCGCATCACCCGGCAAGGAGGCCGACATGCGCAGCGCCAGTGTCGAGCGCGCCACCAAGGAAACCTCGATCGCGGTCACCGTCAATCTTGACGGCACCGGCGCCTACGATGTGGCGACCGGCGTCGGCTTTCTTGATCACATGTTGGAGCAGTTGTCGCGTCACTCGCTGATCGACCTTACGGTAAAAGCCGAGGGCGACCTGCATATCGATTTTCACCACACCACCGAGGACGTCGGCATCGCCGTCGGCGAGGCGGTCAATCAGGCGCTGGGCGAACGCAAGGGCATCCGGCGTTTCGGCTCGGCCATGTCGCCCATGGACGAGACCCTGACCCGGGTCGCGCTTGATGCCTCCAACCGGCCCTACCTGGTGTGGAAGGTTGACTTCCAACGTCCCAAGCTGGGCGACATGGACACAGAGCTGTTCAAGGAGTGGTTCCAGGCCTTCGCCCAGGCCGCCGGCATCACGCTCCATATCGAGAACCTTTACGGCGACAACAACCACCACATCATCGAGTCGTGCTTCAAAGGCCTCGCCCGTTCGTTACGCCAAGCGTTTGAGATCGACCCCAGGCGTTCGAACGAGGTGCCGTCCACCAAGGGCGTGCTCGGCGGCTCGCTCTGAGCAGTTTATGTTGATGCGTTACGGCACCAGCCCGCACCCCCACCCGGCCACCCAGTGCCATTGTATGCTGTGGGTGGCCGGGTGGGGGTGCGGGCTGGCGCCGAGCAATCTTGAAATGCTCTAGCCATGCGCCATTACACGGTTCATTTGCGCCGCCACGGCCTTGACCCCGACCGCGACCTGGTTTTTGTCAAGGAGGGGTTCTCGTGGCCGGCGTTTCTCTTTTCCATGCTGTGGGCCCTGTGGCATCGCCTGTGGCTGGTCGCGGGCGTTTTCTTAGTGGTCCAGTTGGCCTTGGGTCTGGTCCTCGCGATCTGGGCACCGGACCCGGTGTCGGCCGGCGCGGTGTCGACGGGGGCTGCGCTGATCTTGGCCTACGCCGCCAACGACTTGAGGCGATGGACCTTGGAGCGGCGCGGCTTTGTCGAAACGGCGGTCGTCGCGGCGGAGGGCCAGGACGGAGCCGAACGCCGCTTTCTCGACGGCGAGCCAATGTTGGCCGCCGATTTGCGCCGCTGATGGCGGTCCGGGCCTAAGGAAATGAACGTCGCCATCGTCGATTACGGTTCGGGCAACCTGCGCTCCGCCGCCAAGGCTTTTGAGCGCGCCATCGCTGAAGCGGGGCTTGGGATGGACGTCGCGGTGACCGCCGATGCGGATCGGGTGCGAGACGCCTCCCATGTGGTGCTGCCAGGCGTCGGCGCCTTCGCCGATTGCAAGCGCGGCCTGATGGCGCTGCCGGGCATGGCCGACGCCCTGACCCAAGCCGTGATCGAGGGCGCCCGCCCGTTTCTCGGCATCTGCGTTGGCATGCAGTTGATGGCGACGGTGGGCCGCGAGCACGCGGAGCATCGGGGCCTCGACTGGATCGCCGGCGAAGTGGTGGCACTCAAGCCCGCCGATGCGTCCCTCAAAATCCCCCACATGGGATGGAACCAGTTGAATATGACCCAACCCCATCCGGTGTTCGAAGGCATCGCAGACGACGCCCATGTCTATTTCGTTCACTCCTACGGCTTCGCCTGCGCCGATGCCCGCCACGTCATGGCAACAGCCGACTATGGCGGCCCGCTGACCGCCGCCGTCGGGCGCGACAACCTGTTTGGCACCCAGTTCCACCCCGAAAAAAGCCAGGCCACGGGGCTCGCCTTGATCACCAATTTCCTCAGGTGGCGGCCGTGATCTTCTTTCCCGCCATCGACCTCAAGGACGGCCAGTGCGTGCGCCTTTTGCAAGGCGACATGGACCGGGCCACGGTGTTCGGCGACGACCCCGCCGGGCAGGCCCGCGCCTTCGCCGAGGCGGGCTGTGAATGGCTGCACGTGGTCGATTTGAACGGCGCCTTCGCCGCCCGCCCGGTCAACGGCGCCGCTGTCGACGCCATCCTCGCCGCCGTCCATATCCCGCTGCAACTGGGCGGCGGCATCCGCGATTTAGAGACCATCACCGGGTGGCTGGAGAAAGGCATCCGCCGGGTCATCCTGGGCACCGCGGCCCTGCGTGATAGGGAACTGGTCAAGACCGCCTGCCGGCGTTTTCCGGAACGAATCGCGGTCGGCATCGACGCCCGCGACGGCATGGTCGCCGTCGAAGGCTGGGCCGAGACCTCGGAAACAACGGTCCACGACCTGGCGGCGCGCTTCGAAGACGCGGGCGTGGCGGCGATCATCTACACCGATATCGGCCGCGACGGAGTCATGGCCGGACCCGACATCGAGGCCACCATGGCCCTGGCCGAAGCCGTTTCGATCCCGATCATTGCGTCGGGCGGCGTTTCGTCGACGGCTGATCTTGTGGCCCTGAAGGACGCCGGCGGGACCCTATTGGAAGGGGTGATCTCAGGGCGCGCCCTTTACGAAGGAAAGATCGACGCGGCGGCGGCGGTGGCCCTTCTTGGCCGGGCTGACGGCCAGGGCGAGGGATCATGCTGAAGGCGCGTATCATCCCATGTCTCGACGTCAAGGACGGGCGCGTTGTCAAAGGCGTCAACTTCGTCGATCTGGTGGATGCCGGCGACCCGGTGGAACAGGCCCGGATCTATGACCGCGAGGGAGCGGACGAGCTGTGCTTCCTCGACATCACGGCCAGCCATGAGAACCGCGACACCATCCTTGACGTAGTCAGGCGCACCGCCGAGCAGTGTTTCATGCCGCTGACCGTCGGCGGCGGGGTTAGAAACATCGACCATATCCGGAGCCTTTTGCTGGCCGGCGCCGACAAGGTCTCGATCAACACCGCCGCCGTCGAGCGTCCCGAGTTCGTCGGCGAGGCGGCTGAAAAATTCGGCAGCCAATGCATCGTCGTCGCCATCGACGCCAAAGCGACAGGGGGAGTGGACGGGCGTTTCGAGATTTTCACCCACGGCGGTCGCCGGCCGACCGGTATCGAGGCGGTGGGCTGGGCCAGACGCCTCACCGAATACGGCGCCGGCGAGGTTCTGCTGACCTCCATGGACCGGGACGGCACCAAGCAGGGCTTCGACATTCCCCTGACCCGCGCCATCGCCGACGCGGTCGGGGTGCCGGTGATCGCGTCGGGCGGCGTCGGCACCCTTGATCACATGGTCGAGGGCATCGCCGACGGCCACGCCTCGGCCGTGCTGGCGGCCTCTATATTTCATTTCGGCACCTATACGATCGCCGAAGCGAAGGCGCATATGGCCGCCGCCGGCGTGCCGGTGCGCCAGGACAAGGCCTGATAGACCATGGACGAACGCAAGACCGACGCCGCCGTCTTGGAGCACCTGTTCCGCATCATCGAGGAACGCCGCGGCGCCGATCCCAAGACCTCCCATACGGCCCGGTTGTTCGCCAAAGGCCGGGCCAAGATTGCGCGCAAGGTCGGCGAGGAAGCGGTCGAGACCGTGGTCGCGGCGCTCGCCGAGGAGCCCGAACGCGTGATCCGCGAAAGCGCCGATTTGCTCTATCACCTGTTGGTCCTGTGGGCCGAAATCGGGGTCGCGCCGGCCGACGTCTGGGCCGAGCTTGAACGCCGCCGAGACCTCTCGGGCGCCGCTAAAAAGAAGTCGGCCGGTCGCGACGATGCCATCTGAGGGTTATGTTCGTTTCGCGGTCGGGAACCGCCGCTTTCTCGCCTTCGGCTTTTTGGTGGCATTAGCATCGAGCTTTGGCCAGACGTTCTTCATTGGCGTCTTTGGACCCGGCCTGCGCGCAGAGTTCGGGCTCTCTCACGGCGACTGGGGCCTGGTTTTCATGGCCGGTACTTTGGCCAGCGCCATGGTGCTGCCGTGGACGGGGCGGCTCATCGACCACCTTGATCTCAGGGTATTCACGGCGGTGACCTTTGTCGGCCTGGCGGCGGCCTGTTTCGCCACCGCCACCGCCGGCCATATCGCGGTCTTGGTGTTCGCTATCTTCTTGCTGCGCCATTTTGGCCAAGGACTGATGACCCATACGGCGGTGACCTCCATGGTGCGCTATTTCGACGCCAATCGCGGTAAGGCCATCAGCTTGGCGTCGGTGGGCTTTTCGGCCGGCCAAACGGTGTTGCCGTTTACCGCCGTCGCGGTCATCGCCGCCGCCGGCTGGCGTCCGACCTACGCGGCGATAGGGGCCGTCTTGTTGGTGGTGGTGTTGCCCGTGGCGCTGTGGTTGCTCAAGGACCATGGCGAGCGCCACCAGCGCCATCTCGATGTCCTGGCCCGACCGGCCTTCGATGAAGCGTTGGGCCGTCAGTGGACCGTGGGCGAAGTGCTGCGCGATCCCAGATTTTACGTTTTGTTGGTCGGCGTCGAGGCGCCGGCGTTTGTCGGGACGGCGCTCTTTTTCCACCACCTGCATCTGGCCGACGTCAAGGGTTGGAGCCATGCTTGGATCACCGGCAACTACGTCGTCCACGCGGCTGCCATCCTGGCGACCATGTTGGTGGCGGGACGTCTGGTCGATCGCATCGGGGCGCTGAGAATGGTGCCTCTGCACCTCCTGCCGCTCGGGTTCGGGTTGATTGTCGTGGCGACGTTCGACGCGGCCCCGTGGGCGTCGCTCTATCTGTTTTCCATGGGGGTGACCATGGGTCTTGGCTTCACCTCGGTAGCCGCCATATGGGCCGAGATGTATGGCGTACGCAACATCGGCGCGATCAAAAGCGTGGTGTCATCGGCCATGGTTTTCGCCTCGGCCCTGGGGCCGCTGTTCATGGGCGTGCTGATCGACGCCGGGATCGCCATGGAAACCATCTGCTTGATTTTCGCGGCCTATGCGGTTGTTGGCACCGGGCTGATCTGGGCCGCCCTAAGGGGAGCACCAAAGCACCGCGTCCGCATCTAAGGCTTTAGAGTGCGCCCTTGCCAACCACGATTTGCGCCGTCTGGTCGCGGCCATGAGCGCCGCCAAACAACCGGCCTTGGGACGTGAATATCTGATAGGCGGCAGGGACAGGGGTGCGTCAAACATGATGCTCTCTCCATCTTTATCGCCGCCCAGCCTCCTCAGACCGACGCTCGTCTCACCGATGCGACGTCAGCACGGTCTCGACGCAGACCAGTTGGCGCAGCAGCTTGGCGAGCCGCTCGCTCATTCCGGGCTCCAGCCCGGTGACCTGGATGTCGATGTGCAATTCCTCTCCCCCGGGTCCGTCGAGGGTGCTGTACCAGCGGCTCGGCACCAAACTCCGTTTGGCGAAAACCTCCATCACACGCGGCATCACCGACGCATCGGCAGGGGCGTGGACGGAAAAACAGGTAGCCTCGGGCGAGGCGGCGGGCGGAAAAGCGGGTTGAGCGGACATGACACGAAAACTCCTTCCTTTGGCGACTGGGCGAACGGCAAACAGTCCCGGTCCTTAAAGAAGGACCGGGCCGGTAATTCGCCGCGCCGATAGCGCCAAGGAAGGCTTACGTGTGTCCATGAATATCAGTCTGACAAAGCACCCGCCCAAGGTCAAGGAAATCGCGGGTGCCGCCTCTTGTCATAACCCCGACCCTGTGCCAGCCTAGTGCCCTGTCGGCAAATTTGAGCGTGCGCCCACGGCCATGAAAATTTCCGTCAAAAAGGCTGCCCCCGACGTCTACGCGCTTAACCTCGACGATACCGAGCTGGCGTTCGACGGCGATGAGCTAAAGACCTTGCTGGTGGAGATCACCCGCATCCTGGCGCCCGCCGCTGACGTCGGCAAATCCGCCTCGGACCGGGCCCGGGACTTCCTGCGCCACATCAAGAACGCCAACAATGTCGGCTTGCAGAAATTCCTCCTCGCCGCCGACCATGACGACGTTCTTGCGCTTCTCAAGGTGGCCGAGGACGACAAGGCGTTATTGCGCAAATTCCACTCCAACATGAGTGATCGCTCGCACAAGATCTTCGTTGAGGACCTGGCCTACGCGTTCCGCGAAGAGGGAGGCGAGACCAGGATGACGGCGGCCATCAATCGCTTGGTCAGCCTCGCCAAGGAACTTGAGGACGATGGCACCTTGGTCTACGAGAACGTGATCAAACGTTAGAGGGTTGTTTGTGCGGCACGGGCCCGCACCCCCGACCGGCCACCAACTGCATACCACGGGCGGACTTCCAAGCGTTCTTTGTTCAGTACGCACTTCAATGTCCGTTTTTGGCCTCAAAGCGGACGTCAATCACTAGGCGGCGGGATGTCTGCTACTAATCAGGAGTGGACAGTTCGTCCTGACCTCACATTCGTTCATATTATTCTTCAACCGAACCAAAGCTGTTGGGCTCGTTAATCTAGCTGTATTAGTATTTGGGGAGTGAACGATGAAGACCACGCCTGTGAGGAAACGCGATCTGGAAGGGCGCTTGGCGGGGTCCGGCGGCGGCCCGGCGAACAGGGCGGCATCGGCTTCGCGTCATGCTCATGGCGGCAAGACGATCTATGGCGCGCGCGTCGGCATCTTGATGCTGGATACCGTTCTTGCGCGCATCCCCGGTGACATCGGCAACGCCACCACGTGGCCCTTTCCGGTGCTCTACAAGGTGGTCCACGCCGCGACGCCTCGGCGTACCTACGCCGAGCAAGAGGAGTGGGTCATCGACGCCTTTGTCGAGGCAGGCCAGGAATTGGTGAGCGACGGTGCCGACGGCCTGACCACCAGCTGCGGATTCCTTTCTCTCTTTCAGGACGAGCTGGCGGCGAAGTGCGGGGTACCGGTGGCCGCTTCGTCGCTGATGCAGGTGCCCTTCATCGAGCGGCTTCTGCCGCCGGGCAAGCGGGTCGGCGTCCTTACCGTCAGCACCCGATTTCTGGAGGAGCGCCACTTGGCGGCGGCGGGGGCGGCGGCCGATACTCCTCTAGCCGGCTGCGAGAATGGGAGTGAGTTCGCCCGCGTCTTCACTTCCGACGACCGGGTGGAAATGGACGTGGCGGCGGCCGAACGGGATGTCCTGCGAGCCGGCGATGAATTGATGGCCCGCCATCCCGAGATCGGCGCCGTGGTCTTGGAATGCACCAACCTGCTGCCCTTCGCTCGAGCGCTCAGGGAGCGCATCGGCGTTCCCGTCTATGATGCCTACAGCTTCGTCTGCTGGTTTCATGCCGGCCTGGCGCCGCGCGATTTCGGCCACCCCGGCAGCGCGCCGCGGGAATTCCGCGAGCGTTGAGAGGCGATGAGTTGTCGGAAGAAAACAGTGAGGATAAACCCGCCCACTGAGTCCGAATTCAGTGGCCTTCCAATTGCCGCCCCTTATGTCTGAGTCGGGTCATCAGCGGACGTTTAGCGACTTCCCTCCGAATGACCGCTTTTGAGCGTAAAGCAATCGTAATTCACTAGGCGGCAGGACGTCTGCTAATAGCCAAGAATGGATATTTATCGCGCCGCTAACAAAAAATACCGATAAAGGAAATATGATTAGCAATCTTGAAATTCGCGAAAGCCGACCCAGTGACGCTGCCGGGATCAAACAACTGTATGTGGACGCCTTCCCTGACGAGGATCTGTTGCCGCTGGTGAGGGAACTTCTGGATCTTAGGCAGAGCGTAATATCGCTCGTTGGGATACGTGAAAACGTAATCGTAGGGCATATCAGTTTCACGTTCTGCAGCGTTGAGGAAGGGAAGGATAAGGTCGCGCTTCTAGGTCCGCTTGCGGTCACACCAACTCTGCATAAACAGGGGATCGGAAGCGCGTTGGTTCAAACGGGTTTTAGGCAAATGGAAAATTCCAAAATTGGTTATATCTTTGTTCTCGGTGACCCTGCTTATTACAGTCGCTTTGGATTTAAGGCAGAAGACAAAGTCACTACACCATATCCATTGCCGGCGGAATGGCGTGGAGCATGGCAGTCCATCCGCCTGTGCGATGCAAAAGCGCCTCATGAAGGAGGACTGTCTGTGCCAGAACCATGGCGTCAAATTACGCTTTGGACTTCTTGACCCACCAACCCACCCGCATTTCCAAGTCAGAAGCAAACATCATTGAATGTCCGCTTTCAGGAGTAAGGCGGACAGGGACCAATCGGCGCAATCGATCCCGCATATACAATGGCTGGGTGGTCGGGAGGGAATGCGGGCCCGGACCGCGGTCAAATATCACTTTTTGAGAATCTTGGGCACCCGGTTGGAGCGCAGGCGTAGCGCGTCCGGCATGCCCGAACCCAAGAGCGGGCGCAAGTACATCAAGAAGTCGTTGGTCACGTCGTGGCCCGAAGGTGCGATGAATTCATCGGGCATGATCTTGGTCTTGCCGGCCACCGCCTCGAGGGGATGGAGGGGATACTCCACCGAATAGAAGCCCGAGCGCCGGATGGTCACCGAGCCGTCGACGTCGCCCCAATGGGCGTACTGCACCGCCTTCTCGCCAACCTCGCGGGCCTCGCGCTGGTCTACATCGGAGACGCAGCCGAGGAACGATCGTTGGAGATAGCCAAGCGTGTCGCCGCGCACCCGCTTGATGTCCAGGTTTTGCTTGATGTGGCCGGTCAACAGGTCGGCCAACTCACCCGTGCCCGAAAGCTGGACGTTGCCGTGGGCGTCGGTCTCGACACGTTTGGCCAGCTTGGCGGCGATGGGCTCGCCCGAACCGTCGTGGATGCCCTCCGAGACGGCAATCACGCAGCGCCCCAGGCGGTCATGGACCTGTTTGACGTCGGATATAAAGGTGTCGAGATCGAAGGCGCGTTCCGGCACATAGATGAGATGCGGCCCGTCGTCGTCGTACTTACGCCCAAGCGCCGAGGCGGCGGTGAGAAAGCCGGCGTGGCGGCCCATGACGACACCGACGTAGACTCCCGGCAGGGCCCGGTTGTCCAGGTTGGCGCCTGCGAACGCGCAGGCAACGAAGCGCGCCGCGGACGGATACCCCGGCGTGTGGTCGTTGATCACCAGGTCATTGTCGATGGTCTTGGGGATGTGCACGCAGCGCAGGGCGTAGTCGGCCTCGCGCGCCTTGTCGTTGACAATGCGCAGGACGTCCGATGAATCGTTGCCGCCGATGTAAAAGAATGTGCCGATCTGGTGGGCCTGGAGAACGCGGAAGATTTCCTGGCAGTATTTAAGGTCGGGCTTGTCACGGGTCGTACCAAGCGCCGAGGACGGCGTGTTGCCGACCAGCTCCAGGTTGTGGGTGGTCTCCTGGGTCAGGTCGAGAAATTCCTCATCGACGATGCCGCGCACCCCGTGATAGGCGCCGTAAACCAGATCGACGCCGGGGAACTTGCGCGATTCGAGCACCGTGCCGACCATGGACTGATTGATCACCGCCGTCGGCCCGCCGCCCTGGGCGACCAGAACCTTACCCTGCAACATGGGCGTACCCTTCCTTTAAATCCGAACGCCCGCCACCGGCCGTTCCCCGAGGCCGAATACTATGACCCGGCCGCGCCCCTGCAAACCCCCAAATCCCATGACCAGACGACAACCGAGGATGAAAGCTTGATTTTGCCGGGCAAGATGGTTAGTTGACAGCCGAACGCGCCCCGACCCCATCGTCTAGAGGCCTAGGACTCCACCCTTTCAAGGTGGCAACACGGGTTCGAATCCCGTTGGGGTCACCAATTATTTCCGCGCCGCCATCCTTGGTCCCTCATCGACCGCCTCAAATCAGGCCTTTCCACCAGCACCCGGTCAAAATAAAAAGG
>PVBE012696980.1_pt1 | contig 20885 bp, 14 predicted proteins | sample 1631181 | NCBI WGS metagenome assembly PVBE01 (sample SAMN08397723, study PRJNA350692) | Marine metagenome, whole genome shotgun sequencing project. | isolation source: water | place: Pacific Ocean | collected 2012-04 | reverse complement strand
GTCGTTGGTGTACTTCCGTGCCATCGCTGTCCTCCATCGCGACGGCGGGCCCGGGGTGTCCGGGGGGTCTACGCCGCTCGCGGATGGTCAGCGTGTGGCAAGAGCACGTACGACCTCAGCTTCGAGGAGGCCTGGGGAGCGGCGTGGTCTCGTGGGATTCGGGCGGCGATGAACCACTCGGAAAGGCCGGAGTAGTCCGGAACGGCTGTCTCATCTGATCTCACCACGGAGGACACAGAGGAGGCACGGAGGGCTTCTTTTTTGTTGTTCTCCGTGCCCCTCCGTGTCCTCCGTGGTGAGAAGAACAGGAGCCTCTGCCTACCCAGCGTGAGCCTCGCGAAGCCCCCTCGCTTCCGCCGCGATCTCCTTCAGCACGGCCAGGCTGTGCGGCCCCCAGCCTCCGCCGCGCCGCTTGTTGCGCTGCTCGACCTTCTCGTCCCCCAGGCCCGAGTCCTTGGCCTGCTTGAGCCGCACCATCATGAGTTCTTTGATCTCCTCGGCGTTGTCCACGCCCCGGAAGTACCCCATGTGCATCCCGAACTGATGCCCCTGCTGCCCCGCCGGCATGCCCCCGCCGCCGGCGGTCTGCACGAGCAGATCGGAGATCCCGAAGAACCGCTGCAGCGGCCCCTGCGAGATCGAGATGTTCTGGATGTTGGCGAACGTCAGCGTCATCTCGCGCACGTGGTAGACGCCCTCCCGGATCCGGAGACTCCGGTCGGTCACCTTGTACCAACGCATCTCGTAGTCCATCCGCAGCGTCGCGTACCCGAACAGCCCCTGCACGAGCAGGAATGCCAGCACCGCCGCCGACCCCGCTCCCATCAACAGCGCCCCCAACGGCTCGTCGGACATCACCGCCAGCATCGCGACGAGTCCGCCGATCGCCGGCAGACCCGCGAACAGGAGCAACGTGCCCTGCCGCAGCAGCCAGACGTAGAACCGGTAGCGGTAGTAGTCCTTCGAGGCGCGGAACACCTTCAGGGAGTCGCTGTCCCCCTCCGGCGCCTCGGGCTCGGGCGGAACCTTCAGCACCTTCATCACGATCCGCTTCAGCAGCTCATACATGGGACTGCACCGCCTCCCGCGTCTGCCGGAGCTCGTCGCGGATCTCCTGCAGCAGCGCGATCGCTTCGGCCTCGCTCCCCGACACGTCGTCCGCGACCCCGTCCCCGTCGACGTCGTGGCCGCGCATGCGGGCGTAGAGGTAGTTCCGCACATCCTCGAACTCGTACAGCCCCTCGATCGTCATCTCCGCGCCCGCCGATCCGGACGCCGTCTGCACCTGGATGTCGGCCAGCCCGAACCACCGCTGGAGCACGCCGGAGCTGAGGTGGATGTCCTGGATCCGGGCGAACGTGAGGTTGATCTCCCGCCGGAACAGGATCCCCCACTTCATGCTCACCCCCTCCTCGTCGAACGAGTACCGGAGCGTCTGGTACCGGAAGTACAGCAGCGGCAGCACGATCACGATGAGCGGACCCGACAGGAACGAACGCAGGATGTAGAGCTTGAGCAGGCTCGGCGCGGGCCGTTCGATCTGGAAGATCTCGGCCTGGCTGAGCGCGGGGGAAGGGGACTCGGATTCCATGCCCGGCGTCTTACCACCCCAGAACGGCCGAAGGCCGCAGCCCCCAGCGGGGACCACGGCCTTCGGAGTTCGTTTCGTTCGGGCTAGCGGGTGCCGGCGCCCCACTCGGGGCAGCCGTCGCTGTAGTCGCCGTCACCGTTGGGGTCGTAGTCCGCCGCGTCCTCCGCGGTGCACTCGCCGGTGTCGACGCGGTCCAGCACGTCCGCGCAGGTCAGCTGCTCGAGCACGACGCCCGGCACCTGCACCGCGACCATGTCCGTGGCCAGCGCGTCGAGGCAGTAGGGACCCGGGAAGGGCTCGCCGCACTCCTCGCACTCGATGGCCAGCGTGTCCGCGAGGAACTCGCAGGCCGCGCCCTCGCCGCCCTCGTCCGACAGCAGGCCGTCGAGCGCGCGGGTGTCGAGGATGCCGGCGAACGTCATGCCCTGCATGTCGTCCAGGTCCGGGTGGACCACACCGTTGAGGAACACGTCCGACAGACGCGCCTCGGTGCCCTGGATGGCCAGGTTGAGGTCGGTGGGGCCGACCACGAAGCGGGGGTTGTCCCACTCGGCCGGGACGTCGTCCGCCGTGCCCAGCTCACCGTCGTCGCCGTAGGTGAAGGGGAGCGTGCCGGAGCAGGGGTCCTGCACCAGGCCGCCACCCTCTTCGAGGCCGAGGCCGCCGAGCGTGTGGAGGAGGCCCTCGGCGAAGTTGCTGCTGTCCAGCGGCATGAAGAGCAGGTGGAAGCCCTTCAGCTGCGAAGCGATGATCGAACCGACGCCCGGAGGCTCCACGAAGTTGGCCGACGCGAGGTCGATCTCGAACGTGGTGTTGATCAGGTCCTGCTCGTTGGTCAGCACGCCACCGTGCGGGCCCGTGGAGAACTCGAAGCTCAGCGGGGAGTTGGTGCTCGGAGCCCACTCGATGGTCATCGTGTAGGTCGCGTTGCTGTCCAGCGCGTTCGTGATGTCGTAGCTGAAGAGGTTGTCGTCCTGGCTCTGCGTGCCGGGGGCGCCGTCGATCGAGATCGTGACGGAGTCGGGAGCCTCGTCGAACTGCACCCAGGCGTCCGCCTCGAAGAAGAAGTCCGTGGTGTCCGGGTCCGGCGCCAGCGCCAGGATGATCGGATCGAAGGGAGCCTCGGACGCGTCATCGTCGTCGGCGTGGGAACAGGCAGTGGTGAACATCCAGGTGGCGGCAAACGGAACAGCCACAAGCACCATCAGAGCGCGCTTCAACATGGGGGGTACCTCCAGGGTTCTTCTCCGGTGCCGCTGAGTACACCGAAAGCATGTCGGGCGCCAGAGAATCCCTGGCGCCCGACTTGTTGTGAGTTCGTGTTGTTTCTACTCGGCGGAGTCGTCGTCGTCTCCCGCGGAGTCATCGTCGTCGCCGGCGGAGTCATCGTCGTCGCCGGCGGAGTCGTCGTCGTCGCCGCCATCGGGGTCGTACTGCGGGCAGAGCTCGTACTCGCCGTCGGCGTTCTCGTCGTAGTCCAGGGCCTCGTCACACTCGCCCGTCGACTCGTAGATCTCGATGATCGACGCGCAGGTGTAGGGGACGAGCTCCAGGTCCGGGACCTGCGCGGCCACGATGTCCTCGGCCACCAGGGTCAGGCAGAAGGGACCGGGGTTGGGATCGCCGCACTCCTCGCACTCGACGCCGACGGTCTCGAACACCAGCTGGCAGATCGCGTCCTCGTCGCCGTCCGGGTCCAGCTCGGGAGCCAGCGGACGGGTGTCGATGCGGCCGCTGAAGGTGCCGCCCTGCATGTCGTCCAACTCCGGGTGGAACGTGCCGGTGATGATCAGGTTCTGAATCGTCGCCTCGATGCCCTGGATGCTGAGGGGCAGGTCCGTGGGACCGAGCTCCAGGCGGGGGTCGTTCCAGCCGGCGGGCACGTCGTCGGCGGTGCCGTAGACACCGTCTTCGCCGTACGTAAAGGCCAACGTCTCCGTGCATGCCTCCTGCGTGATGCTGCCGCCGGACTCCTCACCGAGGGCGCCGACGATGTGCAGGCCCGGCTGGTCCGCGGCCTCGAACGACGACTCCTCGGTCGGCGTGAAGAGGATGGCGAAGCCGTCGAGCTGGCTGCCGATGATGGCGCCGACGCCGGGGGGCTCGACGAACGTCGCTCCCGCCAGGTCGATGTTGTAGACGTTGCCGACGAGGTCGGGGGCGTTGTCGACCGTGGTGCCGTGGGGGCCGGTCGTGAACGCGATCTCGAGGGCGGCGTCCTGCGTCGGCGTCCACTCCACGGTCATCGTGTAGGCGGTGCCGGGGACCAGGTCCTCGGTGGGATCGAACGTCCAGAGGCGACCGTTGCTGCCGGACTCCAGGGTGCCCGCGATGGCGGCGCCACCGGCGTCGGCGATGGAGACCGAAGCGCTGTCCGGCGGCACGTCGAACTCGGCCCAGACGTTGGACTGGTAGAAGAGCTGCCCGTCAGCCACGGGGTTGATCTCCACGACGAACGGGTAACGGATGTCGCCCGTAGCGTCGTCGTCGTCGGCCGGGTCGGGGCCGCACGCGGACAGGGGGAGCACCAACAGGGTCAGCAAAGACAAGAACTTGCGCATCAGAATCCCTTCCCGGGGACAAATCTTCCCCAGTGCGGCGGCACCGTAGGACGGGTTTGACTCTCAAGTCAAACGGGTTTCCTTTGCCCGATCCGCTACGGTGCGTCGAATGACAGAGGACCTGCAGCGGCCGACATGGGCCCAGGAGGCGCCGCTTGGGTGCTGCGGTTTCACCACTCGGTCCTCCCCCGGCCCCGCCGCTCTCGCGTGCGCGCGTCAGATCCACGGGGCTGACGTCCATCATGCAGCGCCCGACCAGCCTCCTGCCGAGGGCGACGGACTGTGGTCCACGACGCCCGGCCTGAACGTCGCCATTCGCGTCGCTGACTGCGTGCCCGTGCTGCTGTGGGACCCCGGCGTGCCCGCGGTCGCGGCGGTGCATGCGGGCTGGCGCGGAACTGCGCAGGACATCGTCGGGGCGGCGCTGGAGGTAGGCGCCGGCCTCGGCGTGGAGCCCGCCCGGGTGCACGCCGCGATCGGCCCGTGCATCGGTCCCTGCCACTTCGAGGTGGGCGATGAGGTCGTCGACGGCCTGCGCGCCCTCGGGCTGGACGACGCGACGATCGGACTGCGGATCGGACCTCGCGGCCGGCCTCACGTCGACCTTCGATCGGTCAACCGCGCGCTGCTGGTCCGCCGCGGAGTCCCCGTCGGCCAGATCGAGGACGTGGGGGGCTGCACCTACTGCGACGCCGACGCCTACGAGTCCTACCGCCGCGACGGCTCTTCGTCCGGCCGGCTGCGCGGCATCATCGGGCTGCTCGGCACCCTCCTGATCGCCGTCGTGACGGGCTGCGCCGCGCCTGCGGCGCCCACGGACCTGGAGACCGCCGCGATCTCGGACGAGGCCCGGCAGGCCCTCGCCGACGGGGACGCCGACCGCGCCGAAGAGCTCCTCCGCGGGCTGCTCAAGTCCCGCGTGGACGACGCTCACATTCGCGCCTCGCTGGCCATGGCGCTGCATCGTCAGGGCCGCTACGCGGAGGCATCGGTCCAGTCCCGGCTCGCCCTCGGCGCCGACCCGACCCTTTGGCAGGCCTCCTACAACCTCGCCTGCCACCACGCCGCCGCCGGCGAGCGCGACCTCGCCATCCGGTGGCTCCAAGGCGCCATCGCTTCGGGCTACGTGTCCGTCGAACAGGTGGTCTCGGACCCCGATCTGGCGGCGTTGGAGGACGACCATCGGTTCGCCTTCTACGCGGGGACGGGCGTGCTCAGTCGGGCCACCGAAGACGCCGTCGTGCTCCTGCACACCCCCAGCGTGGCGGTCGGCGAGCGGGCGACCGTGAGCGTCATCTCCATCGCCCTGAACCGGCCGCTGATGGGGGAGCGCGAGGAAGCCGACCTGCGGCTCGCCTCGGCGCTGGAGCCCGGGCTCCTCCGCCCCGTGAGCCGTCGGGAGACCTTCTCGGTGGGGGTGGAGGGCGGCAGCGAGTACCACCAGCGCACGTTCCACTTCACGTTCGAACCGCTCCAAGCGGGCCTGATCCCGTTGGGCCCCTTCGAGGTGTCGTGCGGCGCGCGCAGCCGATGGACGGACACCGTGCTGCTCCAGGTGCGGGACGCGGGGGAGAGCCCGAACGGGTCGACGCAGGCCATCCCCGTGCCCGTCGCGCGCCCCAAGTCCTTCTTCCGCGCGCCGTCCGCCGCGGACCCCCCGTTGATCGCGGCACACCGTGGGCGCGGGGGCGAAGTGGTGGAGATCAGCGCGGTCGGCACCGAGCCCGTGGAGGCGGACTGGACGGAGACGGACGAGGGCGCGAGCCGCTACTTCCGCTTCAAGGCGGCGTCGGTCGAGGTGCTCCCTGAGAGCACCCCCTCGCGGGAGCCCGGCATCTTCCGGTCGATCCTGGTGCAGCGCGCCACCGAGGGGTGGAGCCACCTGGTGGAGTTGCGGTCGGCGCCCTAGCGGCGCTTGCGGGTGGCCTTGCGGGCGGCGTCGCGCTCCTCTTGGTAGCTCTGAGCGTACTGCTCGAACACCCGCTTGTCGGGAGCCGCCTGGTAGGCGGTCTCGTAGTCGACCTCGTTGCGCTTGGTCAGCTCCACGAGGTGCTTCTCGAAGGCCCACATGCCCTCGCCCGAGGCCGTTGTGATGACCTGACGGACCTGGTGCAGCTTGTTGTCGCGGATCAGCGTCGCGACCGCGTTGTTGATCTTGAGGAAATCGACGGCCGGGACCAGTCCGCGGCCTGAGCTGTGGCGCAGCAGGCGCAGGTTCACCACCGCCTTGAGCACGTCCGAGATCATCGCCCGCGCGCCCGCCTTCTGGGTGTCGGGGAAGACGTCGATCAACCGGGAGACCGCGTTGACCGTCGTGTTGGCGTGCATCGTCGCCATGATCAGGTGGCCCGTTTCGCCGGCGGACACGGCCATCGACACCGTGTCGAGGTCACGCAGCTCGCCGACCATGATGACGTCGGGGTTCTCTCGGAGGGCGTCGCGCAGGCCGTCCAGGAACGTCGGCGTGTGGACGCCGACCTCACGCTGCTGGATGAGGCTCTTGCCGTTCTGGAAGAGGAACTCGATCGACGCTTCCAGCGTGAGGATGTGCAGCTGCCGCGTCAGGTTCATCTGCTCGATGATCGCGGCCATGCTGGTCGACTTGCCCGAGCCGGTGGGCCCGGTGAAGAGCACCAGTCCCGCTTCCTGGCCGGTGAGCCAGCTCAACTCCGACGGGAGGTTCAGGGCATCCAGCGACTCGATCGCCGAGCCTACGTGCCGCACCGCCGCCGAGGTGCCGTACAGCTGCCTGAAGACGTTGATGCGGAACCGGCCGACCCCGTCGATTTCGTAGGACAGGTCGGTCGCCTGCCGCTCCTCGATCTCCTTGCGTTCCTTGTCTCCCAGGATCGAGTAGATGACCTTCTCGATCTCGCCCGGGTCGAACACACGGCCCTGCGACGGCTGGAACCGGTTGTCGACCCGCAGGGTGGGGGGGAACCGAGGTGTGATGTGCAGATCGGTCGCGTCCTGCTCGACCATCCACCGCAGCAACCGGTCGAACTCGTCGCGGTTGAGCTTGCGGCCGTAGTCCGGCGGCGTCGTCGCCTCCGACCGCGTGTACTGAATCTGCGCCGTGGGCTTGAGTCCGGCGCTCTTGCCGGGGGCGCTGCGCGGCGCTCCGGGACGGGACCGGACCCGCGCCATGTCCATCGCCGGGCCGGAGGTCGGACGTTCCGTTCGACGCTTCCGGGGCGGCGCGACGGACCGGTCTTCGTCGGCGAACGGCTTCAGCCCGGACATGCTCGGCTGGGTGAGGTCGTCGGGGTTGTCGTTGACCTCCAGCAGCGGCACCTCCAGCGGCTTGCGGGGCGGCGGCGGCGGCGGCGGCGGCGGCGAACTCGAACTCGCTGAGCCCGACCTCGTCCAAGGTGTCGTCCGCGGGGGGCAGCGGCACCTCGATGGTGTGGGCGGCGCTCCCCGGCGGCACGGTCCCCTGGTCGGCCCCCAGCGCCTTGAAGATCGCCTGCAGTTGGCCGCGCTTTCGGGCCACGTCGCAGGCGAAGTAGAGCCCCTGGAACTCGTAGTGGATGTGCGCGATGCCGTCGAGCCGGAGGGCCTCGAGGTCCTCGTCGGAGCAGATTTCGCGGACGAAGTCCTGGAGCTGGTCTTCCCGGAAGGGCGGGATGTCCAACGATTGGGAGGTCCGTCCGAACACGAGCTCGGCCGGCTTGCCGACGGTGAGCTTCATCGCGTCGGCGTCCTCGGACGCCATCAACCTGAGGATGTAGTCGAGTCCCGCCATGGGTACCGGCTTGAGCGGCCCGTCGCTCAGTCGGGGGCGGTCGTGCAGGCCCAGTCGATCTCGCAGCCGTTGAACAGCTCGAAGTTGCCGAGGGTCGCGTTGGTCACCGTCGCGGAGCAGGGATTCAGGGTGACCGTGGAGCTGTTCACGTCGACGGTGCCGCCGTCGCAGCTGAGGCCGTACTCGGCGACCACGTCGATGACCGGGTCGACGACCGAGACCGCCGCGGTGCCCGCCAGGAGCACGCCGGAGGTGCCCGAGTTGGTGATGGCGGCGCCGGTCAGGTCGAGCGTGCCGGACGTGGCCGAGACGCCTGCCCCGGCCGAGTCCACGACGGCGGTGCCGGCGGTGGTGCTGACCGAGCCGGCTCCCGTCAGGGCGATGCCGGAGCCGCCCGAACCGGTGATGGTGACGGTGTCGAGGTCCGCGATGCCGGTGCTCACGAGCAGGCCGGCGCCGGTCGAGCCCGTGATCGTCAGGCCCGCGAGCACCGCCGAAGCGGCGGAGTCGATCTGCACCCCGTCGTTGCCCGAGCCGTTGATCTGGGTGCCGTCGCTGGTGATGAGGGTGCCCGCCGTCGCCTGCACGCCGTCCAGACCGGAGTCCTCGATCGTGGCGCCGACCAGCGTCACGGTGCCCGCGCCCGACATCGTGATGCCGTTGGTGCCCGCGGCCGTGATCGTGGTGCCCGTCAGCGTGGCGGTGCTGCCGGAGCCCGCCAACTGGATGCCGGTGCCGCCCGCGGTGACCGTCGTGTCTTCGCCCATCAGCACCTCACCGGGCTCGAATCCCGGGGTCACCGAGTAGGTCCAGGTGTTGAGGTAGACGCCGTTGCCGCCCGCCTCCAGCGTGTTCGTGCCCGTCGACATGTCCGCGGTGCTGCCCTGCAGCCAGAGCGCGGTGCCGGTCGAGGTGATGGTGTTGTCCTCCATCGCCAGCGCGGGGTTGGGCTGGTCGGCGTCCCAGTCGGCCCACCCGTCGCAGTTGTCGTCGCGGAAGTTGCCGACGACCTCGTCCAGGTCCGGGGAGATGAGGGGGTCGTTGTCGTTGCAGTCGCCGTCGGCGATGGAGACGCCGTCCGCGTCCGCGTCGACCGTGGAGGTGCCGTCGTCGGTGACGCCGTCGCAGTCGTTGTCCTTGCCGTCGCCCGCGATCTCCTCGGCGGTGGAGCCGCCGACGTCGGGGTCGGTGTCGTCGCAGTCGCCCAGCCACTCGGCCTGGCCGTCGCTGTCGTTGTCCGACGTCAGCCCCGTGGGGATCGACATCGCCGCGTAGATCCCCGCGCTGGTCCCGCCCGTGATGGTGTTGCCGTTGAAGTCGTAGTTGCCGAAGCCCTGCAGGTAGATGGCGTACTGCGCGTTCTCAGCCACGAGGTAGTTGTCTTCGATCGTGTAGTCAGCCGCCTCGGCCGGGTCGAAGCTCGTCATGTAGATCCCGTAGTTGAGGTCGAGCAGGTCGCACGTCGTCAGGCTTCCGTTCGTCGATCCGCCGATCTGGTTCCCGGAGAGGTCCGTGCCGGGGGACTCCCGCAGGTACACGCCGGAGAAGTCGCCCACGCAGACGTTGTTGTCGGTGAACGTGAGCCCCGGCAGGGCCGACAGGTAGACGCCCCAGAAGCCCAGACCGCCGTCGATCGTGTTGCCGCTGATGACCGGCGCGCTGAGCGCCTCGGGGTCGTTGCCGTTGACGTACAGCGGGCCGTCCGGGGACGAGCCGCAGGAAGGACCGTCCGAGGGGCACTGCGGGTCGGCGCAGTCGATCAGCTCGTCGGCGTTGTCGTCGATGCCGTTGTTGCAGATCTCATCGGGGCCGTCCTCGCCCGTGTAGAAGCCGTTGTTCAGCAGCGTGTTGTTCGTGAACTGCAGCTGCGAGCTGAACGTGGCGACGCCGCCGTCCACGTTGTCCTCGAAGTGGCCGCCGTCCCAGGAGACGAACGTCGGCGCGCCCTGGCTGGTGACCCACATCCCGGTGCCGCCGGACAGCAGCGGGAGGAACTCCTCCTCGGGGTCCTCGAAGCCGTCGATGTCCTGGATGAGGGGGCCGCGGCGGGTGCCCGTGATGGTCCCGCCGGAGCCGACGAGGGTGACGTCGAGGCCGAGGATGCCGAAGCCCTGGGGGTCGGTGATCGTCGGGTTGGTGATCGTGCCGTTGGCGGTCTGCAGGTGGAAGCCGCGCGAGCGTCCGCCGATGCTCGTGTCGTCGGTGCTGTCGAAGGCGGAGCTGACGAAGACGAAGTTGCCGAACTCGGCGTCCGACACGGTGTTGCCCTCGAGCACGCAGGAGTCGACGAAGAAGCAGGCCAGCCCGAAGCCGGTGTTGATGCTGCCGAGGTTCTCCGGGTCGTCGTTGTAGGCGTGATCGATGGTGCTGATGATGTTGTCGCTGATCGTCGCCTCGTCCGTCAGCTGGACGAGGATGCCGTTGCCGCCGACGACGTTCTCGATCGTGTTGCCGACGATGTTGGTGCTGGCGATGTTGCCGTCGGCGGAGGTGCCGCCCGCGACGATCCCGCGGCTCCCCAGGTTCGTGAGCACGTTGCCGCTGATGTCGACGGTCGCGCCGGGGGCGGCGAGGTTGATGCCGCCGGCCCACGGGAAGCCCATCGGGACGGGCTCGATCGTCTTGGTCGAGATGGTCGACCCGGTCACCGTGGTGGAAGCCCAGGCGAAGATCGCGTCGGCCATCATGTCGGTGAAGGTGGAGCCCGTGACGGTCAGGGTCCGCGAGCCGGCCGCGGCCTGGTCGCCGCCCAGCAGCACGACGCCGTACTGCAGGCTGTTGACGAAGTTCGACGTGGTGATCGTCGCGCCGGGCCCTTGCTCGATGAACAGCCCGAACACGCCGGGGCCGCTGAGGGTGGTGCTCTCGAACACGACCTCCTCGGTGGTCTGCTCGACGAACAGGGCGGTGCCGTCACGCTCGAACGACTCGGCCCCCTCGGGGCGGTTGATGGTGCCGATGGTGCTGTCGGAGATGGAGACGACCGCGTCCAGGGCGCGGATGCCGAAGCTGCCCAGGAAGGTGATCTCGGAGTCCAGCACGGTCAGGGTTGCGTCGGTCTGGGCGAGGATGCCGACGCCGCCGTTGGGCGAGGTGTAGCCGACGCACTGGATGGTCCCCTCGGACAGGGTGACGTTGGACCGGGACATCTCGATGCCGACGAGGCCGTGGTCGCAGACGCCTTCGGACGGCTCGAAGCCGACGTAGACGTCGTGCAGGAGCACCTCGAGGCTGTCGGTGATGCGCAGCCCGCGCACGGTTCCGATCTCCTCGTAGGGGATCTGGAACGCCATGCCGGTGATCTGGACGAGCCCGGCGGCCTGGTCGATCTGGACCACGGTGCCGGCGCCGTCGCCGGTCAGGAGCACGCGATCGAAGCCTTCACCCGCCAGCGTGATCGGCTTGTTGATCTCCAGGGCTTCCTCGTAGATGCCCGCGCAGACGGAGATCGTGGCGCCCTCGGGGGCCGAATCGATGGCCTCCTGGATGCCTTCGAAGACGCCTCCGCCGGAGACGGTGACGCAGCCCACGGGCTCGACCGAGGAGTCGTCGTCGTCCGAAGGCTGACAGTCGCTGGCGGTCAGCGTGAAGGCGGCGAGCAGGGCGCAGCTGGTGGCTGCAAAGCGGTCCAAGGTCATGAGGTCTCCCAGCAGGGTCGGCGCAGTATATAAAGCTGCGCGCGTCCCCATGTCGCAAGGGCAGCAAGAGGCACCGATGGTTACACCGACGAGCAGTGATCCCGAGCTCCAGAACAAGCTCGACGAACTCGAAGCGAAGCTCGCGCAGGCCCGCGAGGGTGGCGGAGAAGCGCGTACGGAGAGGCAGCACGCCGCCGGCAAGCTGACCGCCCGGGAGCGCGTCGAACTCTTCGTGGACACTGGATCGTTCGTCGAATTGGACGCATTTGTCGTCCATCAATGCCGAGATTTCGGCATGGAAGAACAGCAAATTCTTGGTGATGGGGTGATCACCGGCCACGGAACCGTCGACGGACGGCTGGTGTTTGTCTTCGCTCAGGACTTCACGGTCTTCGGCGGGAGCCTGTCGGGCGCGTACGCCCGGAAGATCTGCAAGGTCATGGATCTGGCGATGAAGAACGGCGCCCCCGTGGTCGGCTTGAACGACTCCGGCGGGGCCCGCATCCAGGAGGGCGTGGTCAGCCTCGGCGGCTACGCGGACATCTTCCTCAAGAACACCCTCGCCAGCGGCGTGATCCCCCAGATCAGCGCGATCATGGGGCCGTGCGCCGGCGGCGCGGTCTACTCGCCCGCCATCACCGACTTCATCGCGATGGTCGAGGGCACGTCCTACATGTTCGTGACCGGCCCGGACGTCATCAAGACGGTGACGCACGAGGAGGTCGACAAGGAGAGCCTGGGCGGCGCCAGCGCGCACCGAAGCAAGTCCGGCGTGTGCCACTTCTCGGTGCCGGACGAGGCGACCTGCCTGGCGCTGCTGCGGGAGCTCCTGGGCTTCCTGCCGAGCAACAACGTGGAGGATCCGCCGGTCCGAGCCACGGACGACCCTTGGGATCGGGAGACGCCGGAGCTCACCGACGCGGTGCCCGCGAACCCCAACAAGCCCTACGACATCCGCACGATCATCCGGTCGGTGGCGGACGACGGCTTCTTCCTCGAAGTTCACGAGCACTACGCGATGAACATCGTCGTCGGCTACGTCCGCGTGGACGGCCGGCCTGTCGGCATCATCGCCAACCAGCCCCAGCACCTCGCCGGCTGCCTGGACGTCGACAGCTCGATCAAGGGGGCGCGGTTCGTGCGCTTCTGCGACGCCTTCAACATCCCGATCCTGACGCTGGTGGACGTGCCCGGCTTCCTCCCCGGCACGCAGCAGGAGTGGGGCGGGATCATCAAGCACGGCGCCAAGCTGCTGTACGCCTTCGCCGAAGCGACGGTGCCGAAGATCACGCTCATCACGCGCAAGGCCTACGGCGGCGCGTACGACGTGATGAACAGCAAGCACATCCGCGCGGACGTGAACCTCGCCTACCCGCACGCGGAGATCGCGGTGATGGGGGCCGACGGGGCGGTGAACATCATCCACCGGCGGGCGCTGAAGGAAGCGGACGACCCGGAGGCGCGGCGGGCCGAGCTCGTGGCGGAGTATCGGGAGACGTTCGCGAACCCGTACAAGGCGGCGGAGCTGGGGTACATCGACCGAGTCATCCACCCCGCGCGGACCCGCCGGGAGATTGCGTTGGCCCTGCGCATGACGCGCGGCAAGCGGGACGACAACCCGGCCAAGAAGCATGGGAACATCCCGCTGTAGATGCTCCCCCACGCCGCCGCGATCCTCTCTGCCCTCGTCCTGATCGCCGTGCTGGCGTTCCTCCCCAATCCGCTGATCCTGCGCGTCGCCGTGATCGGCGTGGTGCTGGCGGGGGCGGTGGTGTCGGTCCAGGATCTGCGCCGCGGCGGGATGGTGTTGGGGGCCGCGTTCGTCGCGACGTTCCTGCTCTGGGGGCTCCTCCGCCCGAGCCTGGACCGGGCCTGGGATCCCACGCAGGCGGTGCTCGCCCGAGCCTCCGTCGACGAGACCGGCGTGACGTTCACGAAGGTGCGGTCGCTGCGCTGGCGGTCGGACGGGTTCACCGAGGGGTACACGACCCGGCGCTGCGACTTTGACGATCTGCAGGGCATGGACTTCATCGTCAGCAAGTTCGTGGGCAGCGACGCGATGGCGCACACGATGGTGAGCCTGAACTGCGGTGGGGAGCGGCTGATCGTGTCGCCGGAGATCCGCCGCCGCGACGGCCAGACCTACTCGATCTTCCGCGGCGTGATGCGGCACTACGAGCTGATGTACGTGGTCGCCGACGAGCGCGACGCGATCCACCTGCGCACCCACGTGCGGGGGGAGGAGATGTTCATCTTCCCCACGAAGACGACCCCCGAACAGCTCAAGGGGCTGCTGCTGAAGTTCGCCGACCGGGTGGAGTCGTTGGCGACGAGGCCGCGCTTCTACAACACGGTGCTGGCCTCTTGCGCGACGACGCTGGCGGAGGACGTGCAGTCGGTCGCGACCGAGGATCTGGGGCTGGACTGGCGGGTGCTCATTCCGGGCTTCTCGGGGGAGATGGCCCACGAGTTGGGGCTGCTCGAGGGTGAGGGTCTCACCTACGAGGAGCTCGCTCACAAGCACCTCGCGCGGGCCGGCGCCTCCGAGGACGAGGCCGGGTTCAGCGACGCGGTGCGCGGGATCGACTAGCCGTGAGGGCCTCGCGGACGCGGCGGTTCTCCAGCTCGTCGCTGCTGCGGAGTTCGGTGGCCACACGTCGGCGCTCTCGTTCGATCGGGTCCACGCCGGCATCGAGCAGCCGCGTGCGCGCCTCATTCAGTCGGGCAAGCTGGTCTGATGCTCAGCCACCTGTCCCTCGGCGTCGCCGATCTCGCCCGCTCCCAGGCCTTCTACGACGCCGCCCTGGCGCCCCTGGGCTACGAGCGGCTGTGGGCCTACCCCGACGCGCTCGGCTACGGGCACCCCGGGGGGAACGACAAGCTGGCGCTGTTCGTCCACCCCGACGCGGACGTGCCACTGGCCGCGGGGCCCGGGTTCCACCTCTGCTTCGAGGCCCCCGACAGCGACGCCGTCGATGGGTTCCACGCCGCCGCGATGGCCTCGGGGGGGAGCGATGAAGGCGCACCGGGACTGCGGCCCCACTACGGGGCGACGTACTACGCGGCGTTCGTCCGGGACCCCGACGGGCACAAGCTCGAGGCGAAGCGAGCGTAGGCGGCGTAGGCGGCGGTCGCGTGGCGGCACGGTGGTGTCGAGATGCCGTATCTGGACCGCGAGGTGCCGCGTGGCGGTCCGCCCCTAGATCTCAATCTCACCCGCGCAGATCGCGCTCAGCCGCTCCGCCGACGCCTGCGCCTTGTTCACCGCGTAGTTCAACGACAGCGCGTCGTCCGAGCTCAGCCCGGCGCCCTGGATCTCGGTCCACAACGCCAGCATCCGCAGCGTGCGCCCCGGGGTCTGCTCGATGTTGATCTCGATCGTGAAGCTCTGGTGCAGGTGCTGCGTCTCCGCCTCGTTCGACACCGCATCCGGGTTGAAGCTGAGGATCGCGTAGTAGGGCATCGCCACTTCGCCCCGCTGGTGCACGCCGTGGCGGAAGTGGAGGAACAGCGGGAAGCCGGGGAGATCGGCGAGTCCGCCCAACTCCGGCGCGGGGTCCCCCACGTTCGAGGTGATCATCAACGTGCTCGCGAAGGCGCCGCCGTCCCAGTCCTCGGCGAACACGTCCTGGGCCTCGTCGATGGGGGCGTAGTCGGTGGCGTCCTCGTACGCGTCGCGGTCGGTGTCGAAGGTGCGGTCGTAGGCGTCCCAGTCGTCTGCGAAGACGTTGAACTGGTCGGGTCGCACCAGCAGCGCTTCGGACTGGGCGACCTCGCAGTCCATGTCCGACAGCGACACGATCCCGGCCGCCGCCTCGATGTCCCGGCCGCTCACCACGGGCAGGTAGCTGATGTCGGTGTCCGAGAGATCGCCGACCGTGAAGGCATCGGTGGTGTCCGATGTTGCGCGCTCGCCGACGAGTTCGAACCCCTCGTCGTCGAACCACTCCATGAAGCCCTGGAGCCCGGCGTCGAACACGTCGTCGGCCGCGTGGAACTCGCGGATCAGGTACGCCGAGCTGGCGTCCAACCCCTCGGGGGCGGGCGGCGGCGGCTTGCAGCCGGAAGCCAGCACCACCGCCATCAACATCAAGGTGAATCTGCGCACGCCCGCATCCTGACACGGGGAGTAAGGTCGCCAAGTGCTCACGCGCGACTTCTTCCTCATGGGCCTGCTCGGCGCCTCGCTCGTCCTGGGCGGCTGCTCGGCCGCCGCACCCACCGACGACGACGATGCGACCGGGGACGACGACGACGACTTCGTCGACACCTTCCTCGGCGACGGGGTCTCCACCTTCTCCGCCATCGGCGACGTGCCTTACACCGGGGGCCAGGAGGACTGGCTCGAAGACTGGCTGGACCAGCACAACGAGGCCAACCTCGCCCCGTGGATGATCCACCTGGGCGACATCAAGCCCCAACTCGCCGCCTGCAACGAACAGGCGTACGCCGCTGTGGCCACCATCCTCGTCGGCCTCGACGTGCCGATGTTCATCATCCCCGGCGACAACGAGTGGAACGACTGCCCCGACCCCGACCAGGCGTGGGCCCACTGGAGCAGCATCTTCATGCGCTTCGAGGAGCGCTGGCCCTACGCGGTCGCCGACGTGCAGCGGCAGGACGTGCGGGAGGAGAACTTCGCGTTCGTGCGCGATGGCGTGCTGTTCGTCGGCATCAACCTCGTCGGGGGCGCCATCCACGACCAGGACGAATGGGACGGTCGGTTCGCCGACAACCTCGACTGGCTGTCGGCTCAACTGGACGCCCACGGTGACGACGTCGGCGCCACGGTGCTCCTGGGCCACTCCATGATCCAGCCGGTGACGCTCCCCTTCTTCGACGCCTTCGCCCCGATCGCGGGCGCCTGGAGCAAGCCGTTCCTCTACCTCCAGGGCGACGGCCACGCCTGGATCGAGGACAACCCCTTCGACGAGGCCCCCAACGTGCTTCGCATCCAGGTGGAGGGCGAAGCCGCCCAGCCGGTCCGGTTCGACGTCGATCCCACCGCCGAGACCGTGTTCGCGTACGAGCGGTACCCCTCCGGCGAGTAGTGACTCTGGACCGAGTCACGTCCCGCTGGTACGTTCCGGCGGTGACTCCTCTCCCCCAACTCGATCGCCTGCTCTCCAACCTGTGGTGGACCTGGGACGCCGACGCCCGGCGCCTCGTGGAGTCCATCGACCCCTCCTCCTGGCGTGCCTGCAAGGGCATGGTCGGCGACTTCCTCGCCCGGGTCAGCCGCGAGCGCTGGCGTCGCCTGCGCGATCACGTCGACTTCAACCGCGGCCTCGATGAGACGCTCGAGCGGCTCGACGCCTACGTCGGCGCGCAGGACACCTGGTGGAACGAGCACCACGCCGACGCCCTGCCCGGCGGCATCGCCTACTTCTCGATGGAGTTCGGCCTCCACGAGGGGCTCCCCATCTACTCCGGTGGCCTGGGCGTGCTCGCGGGCGATCACCTCAAGTCGGCGTCGGACCTGGGGCTCCCGTTCGTCGCCGTCGGCCTCTTCTACCGGGAGGGCTACTTCCACCAGAGCGTCGACGAGACCGGCCGCCAGCACGAGGTCTACACCGCGCGCACCCCCGCGGACGTCGGCTTGCAGCGCGCCCTCGGCGCCGGCGGGCAGCCCCTCGAGGTCTTCGTTCCCCTGTACGACCGCTACGTGCGGTGTGAGGTGTGGAAGGCCAACGTCGGCCGCATCCCGCTGTACCTGCTGGACACCGACGTCGCCGGCAACCGGGACGAGGACCGCTGGCTCACCAAGCGGCTGTACGGGGGCGACCCCCACAACCGGATCGGCCAGGAGATGCTGCTCGGTGTCGGCGGTCTGCGCACCCTCCGCGGGGTCGGCTGCCAGCCCGACGTCATGCACCTCAACGAAGGCCACACCGCGTTCGTCGTGCTGGAGCGGCTGCGCGAAGAGTTGGCCGCCGGGAGCACCCGGGACGAGGCCTGGGCCGAGGTCCGCCGCAGCACCGTCTTCACCACCCACACGCCCGTGCCCGCCGGCCACGATCGCTTCTGGTACGAGCTCGTCGACAACGCTCTGGGCCGCTTCGTCCACCAGATCGGCCTGTACCCGGGCGAGGTCATGGACCTGGGCCGCGTGCAGCCCGGCCACGACGAGGAGCACCTCTGCATGACGGTGCTCGCGCTCAAGGGGAGCCGCGCCGCCAACGGCGTCTCCCACAAGCACGGTGAGGTCAGCCGCGACATGTGGCGGGAGCTGGACGGCACCGGCACGCCGACCATCGGCCACATCACCAACGGCGTGCACGCCCCCTCCTGGGTCGGCCCGTCGATGCAGGACCTGCTCGACCGCCACCTCGGCCCCGCGTGGCGACGCGAGCTGCCCGACGGCCGCCTCTTCGGCCGCGTCTTCGACATCCCCGGCCGCGACGTGTGGGAGGCCCACAACGAGCAGAAGCGCCGCCTCGTCGAGTTCGTCGCCACCCGCACTGGCGAGCGCATCCCCGCGGACGCCCTCGTCATCGGCTTCGCCCGCCGCTTCGCTACCTACAAGCGCGGCGACATGGTGTTGTCCCATCCGGAGCGGCTGGCCGAGCTGATGGGCGATCCCGAGCGCCCGGTGGTCCTGCTGTACGCCGGCAAGGCGCACCCCCGCGACGAGCACGGCAAGTCGATCATCCGCAACGTCGTCAACGCCGCCGGCCGCCACGATCTGCACGGCCACGTGCTCTTCATCGAGGACTACGACATCGGCGTCGGCCGCGCGCTGGTGCAGGGGGTCGACCTCTGGCTCAACAACCCCCGCCGTCCGCTGGAAGCGAGCGGGACCTCGGGCCAGAAGGTGTCCATGAACGGCGGGCTCAACTGCTCGACGCTGGACGGTTGGTGGATCGAAGGCTTCGCCCAGGAGCCCCGCGCGGGCTGGGCGGTGGGAAGCCCCGAGCCGTCCGAGGACGTCGCCAGGGGGGACGCCGAGGACACCGATGCGCTCTACAAGACGCTGATCGAGGAGGTCGTCCCGACCTTCTGGCGGCGGGACGGCGACGGCCTGCCGTCCGAGTGGGTGGAGCGCATGACCGCCGCCATCGCGGTCTGCCGGCCGGCCTTCAACACCGACCGCATGGTCGCCGACTACGTCACGGCCGCGTACCTGGCGCGCTGACCGCTACTCGGCGGTGTCGTCCGGGGTGCCGGTCGCGTCCAGCTGCACCATCTCCTGGGACTCGCCCACGTCGGGCACGGTCTCTTCCTTGGTCGTGTCCCCGTCGCCCTCGCCGGGCTCCAGGACGGAGACCACGTTCCGGCCCCCCTCCTTGGACACGTACAGCGCCTCGTCCGCCCGCTTGAGCACCGTCTCGGCGGTGTCGTTGGGGCCGAGGGACGTAGCGCCGAACGACATCGTGACCTTGAGCTTGCGGCCGCCGCCGACGTCCGTGTCGAGGTCCTCGATCGCCTGCCGGCAGCGATCCGACGCGACCCGGGTGCCTTCCAGATCCGTCGCCGGCATGACGAGCAGGAACTCCTCACCGCCGTACCGCCCGACGATGTCCACGTCGATGCGGAGGCCGTTCTTCAGCTCCTGCGCCACCGCGATGATGATCGCGTCGCCCGCGGGGTGACCCCAGGTGTCGTTCACCGCCTTGAAGTGGTCGATGTCGCACATCACGATGCCGAGCTCGTGCCCGTACCGGCGGGCCTTCTTGATCTCCTCGTTCATGCGGTGCATCGCGAAGCGCCGGATGAACAGGCCGGTCAGGCCGTCGGTGATCGCGGCCTCGTACAGGCGGGCGCGGCCGATGGCGACCGCGGCCTGATCGGCGAGGGCGGTGAGGATCTCCTCGTCCTCGTTCTCGAAGGTGCCGTTGTTGTTCTTGTTGGTGATGTTGATGACGCCGATCGGCTCGTCGTCAGCGATCAGCGGCACGCACAGCAGCGACCGGGCGTGGTTCCCCTCGGTCGCCTTGAAGTTGCCGTCGTCGTCGGTGTTGTTCACCCGGTGGGCGACGCCCGTGTCGAACACCTGGCCGGCGACGCCTTCGCCGCGCTTGAACGTGTTGCACTTGATTTCGCCGTCGTTGATCTTCTTCTCGACCTCCTTGTTGGGGAGGCGGACCACGCGGATGGCGAGCTCTTCGGTGTTCTCGTCGAAGAGCATCAAGCTGCCCTTTTCAGCATCGACGGCCTCGATCGCGCGGTCGATGATCATGCCCAGCAGGGTCGTCAGGTTCTGCACCGCGGACAGCGCCCGCGTGACGTCGAACAGCAGCGACAAGTGGTGCAGGCTCCGGTCCAGGTCCTTCCGCGCCAGCTCGATGCTCCGGTAGAGCACCGCGGTGTGGATCGCGAGGGCCGCGCGCGAGGCCAGCCGGTTGAGGAATTGGTACTGACTGGCCGAGACCGCCTTCCCATCGCGGTCCGGGCTCATCGACAGCACGCCGACCACGGCGCCCGGCATCACCAGCGGGATCCAGAGCTGGCCTTCCAGCCGCTCGAGCTCGTGCTTGGCGAAGATCTCGTCGAACCGGGGACGACCCTCGAGGTCGACCACCGAGAACGGCTCACCGGCCTTGATGAGGCTCCAGAGGATCCCCTGGTCGGCGGGGAAGCTCAGGTCGCAGGTCTCCTCCGGGAGCCCTTGCACGGCCTCGACCGAGACCATGTGCCCTTCTTCGTCGTTCAGCAGAACGGCCAACTGATCGGCCCGCACGCGCTCACGCACCATGGTCATCAGGAGGTTGCAGAGGTTGAAGACGTCGAGCTCGCCCTGGAGGGCTTCACCGGCCTTCAGCAGCGACTCCAGCTCGAAGAGCCGGCGGTCCAGTTGGGCGTTGAGGGCGGTGGCGTCGTGGGTCTGGCTAGAGTTAGACACCCCCCAAGTCTATCGGCCCGGCGTCGGCAGGGCACGGCGGCCCAGGATTTCCACGTCGCGACTGATGAGGTCGTTGGCCGCCAGTTCGATGCCCTTGCTGAAGCCGCCCGCGGGTCCGACCGCGACGACGATCTCGCTTCGGGTCGTGGTCGGCAGCGGCACGCTGTCCAGATCGTCCCAGCCGACGATGCCCATCACCTGGTACGGACCGCCCACGGGGCCCGCGAGCAGGTACGTGTTGCCCTGCTGCAGCTGATCGACGGCGCCCTCGGACAGCCCCACGTGGTGCTGGCGGTGGGCGCGGCTGAGGATCAAACCGTCCGATGCGGTGGCGATGGTGAGCCCCTGCGAGGCCGAGGAGGGGGCGGAAGCGCGGCCCGCGGCGAATCCGATCGCGAGGGTCACGCCGAGCAGCAGCGCCGCCGCGGCCATCCACTGCGGGGTCGCGCGCGGCGGCTGCCAGGAGTGACCGGAGGGGGCCGGAGCGGGGGGAGCGGGGGGAGCGGGG
>PVBE011711064.1_pt1 | contig 20887 bp, 19 predicted proteins | sample 1631181 | NCBI WGS metagenome assembly PVBE01 (sample SAMN08397723, study PRJNA350692) | Marine metagenome, whole genome shotgun sequencing project. | isolation source: water | place: Pacific Ocean | collected 2012-04 | reverse complement strand
GGTGATGTAGTTGAAGCTAATGTACAAATGGCTTCTTATGAAGAAAAACTTAGAGGTGCAGTATTGAATGTAGGAAGTGGAACTAATCATTCGGTAAATCAGATAGCTGATATGATTGGTGGAGATAGGATTAATGTTGAACCTGTTATAGAACCAAGAGAAACATTAGCAGATATTAGACAGATAGAGGAATGTTTTGATTGGCAACCTACAATGAAATTAGAAAATTGGATATCTAAATGGAAAAAGGAGATAGGAATAAAATGAAAATAGGAATTATAGGACATGGATATGTTGGAAAAGCTATGGAACGGTTTTTTAAAGATCATTATGAATTGGTTTTGTACGATCCACCAGCTGGTTATACAACAACTAAAGAAGATATAAATAGTTGTGATGTTTCCTTTGTTTGTGTACCAACACCTAAAGATGAAGATGGTTCGTGTGATATTACAATGGTTGAGGGTACATTGGAGTGGTTAGATACAGAAATTATTGTTATAAAGTCAACAGTAGAAGTTGGGACTACTGAAATGTTGAATAATAAATATAATAAAAGTATTATATTTTCTCCTGAATATATAGGAGAATCTACTTATTGGACTCCATATTCTTTTCATAGGGATATGAAGGAGACTCCTTTTTATATATTTGGTGGAGATAAAAAGGTTTGCAGTAAAGTAATTGATTTATTTTTGCCAGTAGTAGGGCCGTGCAAAAAATATAGTATGACTGATAGTACTACTGCAGAGATGGCAAAGTACTTAGAAAATTCTTTTTATGCTACTAAGATAGCTTTTTGTAATGAAGCATATGATATCTGTAAAACATCTGATGTGGATTGGAATGAAGTTAGAGAATTGTGGTTATTAGATCCAAGAATAAGTGATATGCATACAGCTGTATTTAGAGATGATAGGGGATTTGGGGGAAAATGTTTACCTAAAGATACCTCAGCCTTGGTTAAAATAGCAGAAAAAAATGGTATTGATGCAATTTTATTAAAAGGAGTTTTAGATTCTAATAAAAGAATTAGGGATAAAAAATAATGACTTACTATTTATTGCTGGATGGGGACACTGAAAAAGATGCTATGTATGATACTAATATTTTAGGAGAAGAAAGTTTTAAAGTTTTCTACCCATCCGTAGGATTTTATATGTTACAAAGGATTATTTATCAAAAGCCAGAGTTACTTGAATCTATTAGAATATTAGACAATCATAAAAAATCATATACTATTACAAAATTTTTGGATAAACTAGAAAAATGGAAAATAAAGTCTTGACTTGTATGGACGTTTATGTGTATATTTGGAGTACATAATGTCGAAGATTGATTGGGAATATTATGAAGATCTTGAAGAATCTTCATTAAAGGATATTAATAAACCAAAATCTAAGATAAAAAAAGCTTGGAAACAAGTAAATGAACAAAAACAAAAGAAACTTCATAAAAAGAAGTGGAAAAATAAAAGAAGGTCAGGTTATGTTAAACAACACAAAGATACATAAGAGTATTATATTTATATTCGTTACAACTTTTTTATTAAATGGTTGTGAGGATGGTTGGGATCCACATGTTGGTATCAACGGTATAGATGAATTAGAGATATCTATCAATCCAAGATTGAATAAAGATGATAATGGTTATTATCATTTAACTCTTAATAATGATAAATGGCAAACATTACATAGATTTAGTGGAGAAGTATTAGCTAATAATGAACCATTAGATGTATTTAAAGTTAATTGGGAGACATCTCATTATTGGTATATAGGAGATACATTAGGTTATATAGTAAAAAGACAATTTTCTTCCTATACTGGAGATTATGTGTATTATGATACGCTTTATGTTCATCACTTTGATGGTATGGAAGTACCAACTATAAACCCTGCAAGTTATAGTAACAGTGATGGTGAAATAAACACTATGTTTGCTCCAGTTAAAAGCATGGTAGGAGATACCGTAAAAGTATGGGTTTACTGGTTTGACTCTTCTTATGAAGAGCATAGATTAAGTTTTGAAGTTGTATTAGATTAGGAGAATAAGATGGATATAGGTATATTAAATGAACTTGGTTATTTTGAAGTTATAGAAATATCCATTTGGTTAGGTGTAATGTATTATGGAAAATGCTGGATAGATAGTAAATTTAAATAGGAGAAAGTATGAAATATCAACTTGCTATGAAAAATACAGGTGAAATAATAACAGTTACAGATAGAAGAGTATTTGGGCTTGATGAAGCAAAGGCATATTATATCCGAATGAAACAATTGAAAGAAAAAGACTTTGATAAGTTATATACAGTAGAAGAGTACAAACGACCAAAAGGTATGCCATCTATTGGCAGAGGAATTAGATGGTGGGAAGATGAATCTACTAAATTGGATGATTTTTAATGAAGAATAAAAAAATTAAAGATAAAGAGTACGCAGAATTAAAGAAGAAAGTATTTGAAGAGGCTACTAATGTTCGTATAGATTATGAAAAAAACCCACCTTCTTCAGAAGAAAGTGGAAGTGTTGTTGTAGTTCATGAAAACAGTCCGTTTTTGGATAAGAAGTATGCATTTACAGATGAATGGGATAAGTTAAGAGTAAAAGATTTAAAAATAAAGTATAAAAAACTTGAGGAGAAAAACTGATGGAATTAATATTATGGATTTTAGTTGGTATTTTAGTTGGGGGCACTAGTGGAGTATTGTCTATGGCACTATTATCATTTAATAGAGTATCTTCTATGGAAAATGAAATACAAGATTTGAGAGTACAAAGAAAATTGTTGAAAGATGAAGTACTTAAATTGAGTACCAAAAGAAAACCAAATCCAAGAAGAAAAAGAAAACATGTCAAAGCAAGGCGTTAATCCATTTAAGGGAAGAGTTATACCGAAAGGTAGAATAGAATGGGCACTTTCTCAAACTCTTTCTATTTCTAGTGCTGCTAGGTTGTTAAGAGTTTCATATAATACTTTTAAGAAGTATGCAAAGTTATATGATATGTTTGAAGAAAATAAAAACCAAGCAGGGGTAGGAGTACCTAGAAAGGGTGATACAGGATTTTCTACTGCAAGATTGAAGGATATTTTTGATGGGAAGCATCCAAGCTATCCTCATTATAAGTTACAAGATAGATTACTAAAAAATGGTTACTTATCTCAAGAATGTAGTAATTGTGGGTTTGATGAATATAGACGTTCAGATATGAAATCACCTCTATTGTTAGATTTTTTAGATGGTAATTCTAAAAATCATGATTTAGCTAATTTAAGACTTTTATGTTATTGTTGTTTCTTTATTTTAAAGGATGCAGCAAAACAACTCGTTACACCTAAAAATGTAGATAGTTTAAGAAAAAGGATGCAGCAAGTGTGGAAAAAAGAGGAAATTGGCAGTTAAATTTACTTTTTTTGTTTAAAATATACCGTTTTCCTAAAAAACTTTATATTTATATATAAATAAATACATTCTCGGCATTTCTTGCCAACATAGAATGTACCTGAATAGGTCGAACAAATTATTGTTCCTAATAACAATATTAAATCCAATAAAATATATGGAGAAAAGTAATGGATGATCTTTTAAAAGAAGCCATTGCGGATGCAAAAGCAGTTCGAGAAACCGCTTTAGAAAATGCAAAAATAGCCCTTGAGGAAGCTTTCACTCCTCGTTTGAAATCTATGCTTTCACAGAAGATTCAGAATGAAATGGAAGGTGAAGAAGAAGCTGGTGAAGAAGAAGAAATTGAAGAGCAGGAAGAAGAAGAACCTGCTCCTGAAGATGAAGAAGAAGCACCTGCAGAAGCTCACGAACCAGGACATGAAGAAGAAGAAGAGGCTGAACCAGAAATGGAAGAAGGTGAAGAAGAAGAATATTCTGATGAACCTGCTGACGGTGAAGCAGCTGATATGGAAGAGCAAGAAGAAGAAGAGGAAGATGAACTTGATCTAGAAGCTATTCTTCGTGAACTCGAAGATGAAGCAGAAGAAGATGAAGAAGAAGTGGAAGAAGAGTATGAGATGAGTACAGGAGATGGACACGATGAAAAAGGTAAACCAGCTGATGAAGCTGATTTAGCTGAAGACTTGGAAGATTCTTCTGAAATCGGTTCAGGTGACAACAAAGTTGACGCCGATTCCGCAGATTCGTCTGATATAGGTCAGGGCTCAGAAGAACCAGCAGATGCTGATTCACCTCCCGCTGGAAAAGAGAATGATGATGATGAAGTAGTCGATGACTTACAAGAAATCGATCTTAAAGAAGTCATTAAAGCTCTTGAAGAGGAAGAGGATGAAGAAGAGGAAGTTGAGGAAATTTCTAAGTTCAAAACTGAGATTGCAGAGCATCGCAATGTAATTAAGTATTTGCGTGGTAAGTTGAATGAAGTAAACTTACTTAACGCTAAACTTTTATTCACAAACAAATTGTTCCGTTCATTTGGCCTTTCCAATGAACAAAAAATGAAAGTTGTTGAAACTTTTGATAGAGCAAAGAATCTAAGAGAAGTTAAGTTGGTATTTTCCACCTTGGCAGAATCTTTTGGAGGAAGTGGAAAAGGTAAAATTAAGGAAAGCAAAGGGTCTTCTTCTAAACCTGTAGCTTCAACCGAACCTAAAAGTAAAGAAGTAATCACTGAAGGTTCAGAGTTGAAAAGTAGGTTTAAGAAATTGGCCAATATTATTTAATCGTAAAAAATACCATAATTTGGAGAAATAAAATGTCTAAAAAAGGAACATTTGATTCAATTTCAGAATTGATGGATGGGTATAATCCTCACAGAGAGATACTCGAACAGACAAGACAGTTGGTACAGAAATGGGAACCGACTGGTCTATTAGAGGGTATTGAAGATGAACATAAAGTACATGCTATGTCAGTTCTTCTTGAAAACCAAGCTCGTCAATTAATTGATGAAGCCTCTTCGATGGGAACAGGAGCCAACACAGAACAATGGTCTGGTGTTGCACTTCCTTTGGTTCGCCGAATTTTTGGCGAATTAGCTGCACAGGATTTCGTATCCGTTCAGCCGATGAACCTTCCGTCAGGACTGATTTTTTATCTTGACTTTAAATATGGTACAAATCAAGCACTCGCTGATGTTGGAGACAGCATCCACGGTGTAACTTCTGGTTCAAATGTAGATGCGAGCCAGGGTCTTTATGGTGCTGGTCGTTTTGGATATTCCATTAATGATCAGACTACAACAGAAAATACTGGATCTTACTCAACACACTCTGTTAACTGGAAAGATGTTGATTTCGAACCTGATCTTTCAAGCTCCTTGTCGAGTTTAAGAAAGATTAAGATTGCGAAAACAGCTATGGACAGTGCAGCAGATTTTGAAGGCGTTCGCGCTTTTGAACTAAGTGGTAGTGGTGGTTCAGAGTTAACTGCTGTTTATCCAGCATATACTGCAATTTCTGGCTCTAATATAGAGTGGATTGTAAAACCAGCTAATCCTACAGGCGCAGCTTCTTTGTATGCACTGTCGGTTGAGTTGGTCACTAAATATCATAAAGCACCAACAGACACCACACGTGGTGACTTTGAAGCTACACCAAGCGGTACAGGCGCAGAATCTAACGCAGGAATTCCTGAAGTTGATATTGCTATGCGGTCGATCGCAATTGTTGCGAAAACCCGTAAATTAAAGGCAGTATGGACTCCTGAATTAGCGCAGGATTTAAACGCTTATCATAGTGTTGATGCAGAAGCAGAACTTACTTCTATGTTGAGTGAGTATGTATCTATGGAAATCGATCTAGAAATCCTTGATATGTTAATGGCTAATGCAAATGCAAAACAAGAGAGATGGTCTGCAAGAGTTGGATATGAATATAGTTCAGCCGCTAACCTTTTCGTTGAATCTTCTGGTTCTTCAAATGCTTATACAAAAGGCACTTGGTTCCAGACATTAGGAATGAAAATTCAAGCAGTTTCTAATGCAATTCATCAGAAAACACTTCGTGGCGGAGCTAATTTCATAGTTGTTTCACCTGAAACAGCTACGATTCTTGAGAGTATCCCTGGATATGCAACGACATCTGATGGCGATGCTTCTAGTAATAAGTTTGCTATGGGCGTACAGAAGGTTGGTATGTTAAACAACCGCTATACTGTCTATAAGAACCCGTACATGTTAGAAAATGTAATTCTATGTGGATTCCGTGGTTCTTCATTCTTAGAAACTGGAGCAGTGTATGCCCCATATGTACCTCTTATCATGACCCCTCTTGTCTACGATCCCTCAAACTTTACCCCGCGTAAAGGTGTGATGACTCGCTATGCGAAGAAAATCGTAAGACCAGAGTTTTATGGTAAAGTGATTGTTGCTGATGTAAATTATGTCTAATACATAATTTATTGATTTGTAACATATATACACTTAAAAAGGGTGGGAGTTTTCTCACCCTTTTTTTGTACCATTATATTTATTAATGAGTTAATGTATTAATTTTGGAGAAAAAGTTATGGCAGAAGCAATCTGGGCTGGAAGTGGTTCAGCAGTAAGTGGAACAACACCTTTTGGATTTTATGATGATGATAGTACATACCAATCAGAAGCTCCTAAGTTTGCTACTTGGGCTGCTAAGAGATTGGGATATCCTATATCATCGGTTGAATTACAAGATAAACAATTTTATGCTTGTTTAGAAGAATCAGTAACAGAGTATTCTGCGCAAGTAAATCAATTTAATATTAGAGATAACCTGTTAACACTAACTGGACAATCAACTGGTTCAAACTTAACACAAAAGAGAGTTACACCAAATCTTGGTAGAAGTGTATTCTTATCAGAAGCATATGGAACTGAAGCTGGAGTAGGTGGGTTAGTAGATATTAAGAGTGGATCCATTGATATTTCAAGTGGTTCTCAAGACTATGATGTTAATAAATTATTCGCAGATGTATCAGAAAGTGGTAATGCTATAGAACTTAGAAAAGTTTTTTATGATGCAACACCAGCTATTCAGAGATATTTTGATCCTTATGCTTCAGCAGGTCAAGGTTCATTAAATTTGATGGATCAATTTGGTTGGGGTAATTATTCACCAGCAGTATCATTTTTAATGATGCCAGCTTACGCGGATTTATTACGAATACAAGCAATAGAATTCAATGATCAAATACGAAAATCTGCTTATACATTTCAATTAAGAAATAATAAGCTAAGAATATTCCCTAGACCAACAAAGGATTTTAAACTTAATTTTAATTATGTTAAGAGATCGGATAGGGATAGTTCAACTATAACAGAACACAGTGGATCTTCTGATGTTATATCGGATTTTTCTAATGTTCCATATAATAATATGGAGTATCAGTATATTAATCACGTTGGTAGACAATGGATACGAAAGTATGGATTGGCATTAAGCAAGGAAATGTTAGGTGTAGTGAGGGGTAAGTATGGTACTATTCCAATTCCAAATGCAGAAGTAGCATTAGATGGTGATACTCTTAGGTCAGAAGCCTCAGCTGAAAAAGAGTTTTTAACAACACAACTTCGTGAAATGCTGGATCAAACAAGTAGAAAAGCAATGCTTGAAGCAGATAAAGATGAAGCTGAATTTTTACAGGAAAAATTAAAAAAAGTTCCATATCCAATTTACATAGGATAATAAAATGCCAAATAGATTTATAGCTCAAAAGGACATAGATACTTTTGATAAATATAATAAAGAGTTAGTTGGTAATTTAACAACAAATCAAGATGGTCATAGCAACCAAATTGTAGTTGTATATAAAATTGCAGTTAATGATACAGAAGTTAATATGTATGGAGAAGCTGGTAAAGGTAAGATTTATAAACCAGGAGTAAGATTAGCTTGCCTTATATCAGCTGATGATATGGCATACACTCAAGATGAGTATGGACCTGATTTAAGACAAACTACTTCTTTTTCTTTTATAAAACAAGCATTAAAAGATTTAAGTTATGTTGTAGATATTGGAGATATAGTTGATTGGAATGAAGGTTATTGGGAAATAAGTAGTTTGAATGAAAATCAATTAGTAGCAGGACAATCAAGTAATAGTCATTCTATTGTGTGTAGTGCATTTTTAGCAAGAGTTAGTAATTTAAACATTGAAGAGGTGAGAAGTATATAATGGCAAGAATTAAACCATTACCAAGATCACATAGGCAATCTTTTGGTAGAGCTGAAATAAATAGAGGTGAACAACTATCTAGAAAAAAGGATACTACTAAAAATGTAGAGGTTGGATTGATGGATGTTGATTCAGCAATTATGTATTATTTTACTGAAGTTATAAAACCAGAGATAGAAGAAAATGGTGAGATGGTTAAAGTTCCTATTATGTATGCTAATGCAGAAAGATGGACATCAATTCAGAGAAGGGGTATTTTAAGAGATAAGAAAAATCAATTAATTACACCACTAATTGTATTTAAAAGAACTACCATAGCTAGAGATGATACAATAACAGTTGATAAAATTGATGCAAATGATCCAAAAAACTTTTATGTTTTTCAAAAAAAGTATTCTAAGGAAAATAGATACGATCAGTTTACAGCAAAACAAGATTTAATGCCAACCAATGAGATGTATCAGGTAGCAGTTCCAGATTATGTTACTTTAAGTTATGAAGCAATTATTTGGACTTCTTACTTAGAACAAATGAATAAAATAGTAGAGAAAATTAATTGGAGTGATGGTTCTTATTGGGGTGAACCAAATAAGTTTAAATTTCAATCTCGAATAGAATCATTTGAAGATGCTACTGAAATGGCGGATAATGAGAGAATAATTAAAACAACATTTAGTTTTACTTTCAGAGGGTATCTGATTCCTGAATCTTTTAATGAATATATTAATACTAAAAAATATTTAACACCTCAACAAGTTGTATTTGAAGGAGAGTTAGCATTTGGATTATCTTCTATATTTCAACCAGATTCTAGGGCACAAACAGTTAAAGTATTTGGTCAAAGGTCATCTACTTTAGGTTCGTTAGCAGGAGCTACAGATTTTATTCGTGGAGTATCACCTGGATATGGTAACGCTCCACAAGACTTAGAATTTACAAATACTTATGGTGGAACTACACTTTATATAATGAGAGGAAGTGGAAATATAAGTTCTTCAAAGGATGATCAAGTAATTATTAATTTAAGTACTGGAAATACACTTTTTTCATATAAAACTGAATATTTTTCTGGAAGCCAATCTTCTTCAGTAGCAATACATCCTGCAGGAATACCAACTGGTTCTGCTTATACTCTATCTCCAGATACAAATAGAATGATTATGTCAGGATCAGTAGATGTATCTTTAAACGGGCTATCATTATTATCAGAAGCTACTCATCAAAAAGCTAGTTCTAGTTTATATGATTTTTATCTTTCTGGTTCTGCTCAAGATAATGATTTAAAATATGTTGTAATTCTTCATCAAAGATCTGGTTCTCAAGGAAATTTCAATGGACCTAATGTAGAAGAAGAAGATTTACTTTTGATTAGATATCAGCAGCAGGGGAATTACTAATGGCTAGACAGCATTTAGAAGGATTAAAAGGATCTATAAGAAAGTTTATTCTTCCTGTAAGTGAATCAGTATTTGGTGGTGATAGAGTTGTCTTTAGAGATACAGGGAGCGTTGGTCTTTCGTATAGAATGAATTTTGTGGAAAATGGTGATGCTGAAATAGGTGATGATGTTATCAACTTACGAAGTGGAACACGTTTATATAATGTACAGAGGCAGTATTTTCAAACATCAGAAGTTAATGTTTCAAATACTTATTATCAAGAGTTTTTACCTACTATTCCATCTGGACATAAAATGAAAAACGGAACTGTTAAAGCAAAAGTTAATGGTTTGGAGCAACTTTCAAATGGAGATCAAACTGTTACAGCAAGTGCTGATTTTATGATAGATTCTACTCAAAAGAAAATAAGAATAAGGAAAGCTCAGAATGGTACTGATAAGGGATTGGGTATTGATTTAACTACAGGTTCTCATTGGGATAATCCTGATACAACGGGGACTCCATTAGGTGCTAATAAAGCAGGTGGTGGAACAGGAACAGGTGAATCTGATATAATAGAAGTAACTTTTCAATTGAATAGGAGTTAATTAATGGCAAGAATTGATTTAACGAGACAAGCACAAGCAGCACAAACGGCTAGTTTAGTTTTACAAACTGGTGCAGTAACTCAATCTACTACAGGTTTATTTGAACCACAATGGGATTCTCTTTCAGCTGAAAATATAGGAACTGGTAGTTTAAATTTAGGTTCTTTATATACTTTGTATGTGGGTAATATCAGTATGTCTGGTACACCAAGTATTTTATATGATAATGTTGGCAATTCAGCGATAGAATTTCTAACAACTGGAAGCGTTCAAAGTGGTAGTATAAAAATTCATGGAGATTTACTTGTACAAGGTTCACAATCTATTCATAATGTAGAACAGTTTGCAGTTCAAGATCCAATTATAGATTTAAATTTTACAGGTTCAACTGCGTTAGCATCTACAGACTCGGGATTAAGAGTTGGTAGGGTAGGTAGTACAAATGCACAATTAGTATTTGACCATTCTGAAACAAGATGGGCTATAGATAATGCGGCTGGTAGTAATATTAATATAGTTGGTGTTTCTACTACAGATACATTAACAAATAAAACTATTACTTCACTTGCTTCTTCAACTATGGGAAGTAATGCTGATTTAACATTTACAGGTGATGGAGAAGTATTAGGATTACCTAACTCACCTTCTGCTAATGGGGCAGCGACTTCAAAATATTATGTAGATAATGAAATTACTGATAATGTTGTATCAACAGGAAATACTTATTTGAGAAAACAATTTGTTAAAACAGCTGCTTCTATAACTGGTTCTAATACTGCTAGTTTTACTGCAGTAAGTGCATCAGCTCCAACTGGATTTACAGCTACAACGGAACATGATTTTATTTTCTTTATTAATGGACAATATATGGAACATGATGCAGTAGAAGTTGAACAAAAAACTACAGTATTGTTTCATCTTAAAGTGAACACAGGCAGTATAGGTTATGAATTAGAATCGGATGATGAGATTATGGCTTGGGGAAAATTTAATTCATAAAAAACTATAATCCCACTTTTCTTTTACTAGCTTTTGATATTTATAGTTATGAGGAAACGATATTGGCCCGATAGAAAGAATAGAAAATGTCCTACTTGTAATAAGAGGATTACATATACAAGGAAGGATGCTTTTGATAGAGCAATAGGTAATAATAGTGTTTGTAAATCTTGTGCACAAATGGATAGAAAACTTACAATGGATACTATTGAAAAAATGAAACAACCCAAAACCATTGAACATAAGTTAAATATATCTATTGGTCAATATAAAAGATCTTATAAAAAGTATGTATCCGAAGTAAGGGTTCCTGACTACTCGTTTGAAGAGTTTATAGAAGTTAGAAAAACGGGATTTGTATGGAAATCTTTGGAAAAAGTTTAGAGAGAAATAGATGCCATTATTAAAAGGAAAACAGTTTTCAGGAAGCTTAAATATAAGCAATATATCTGGTTCTAATACATCTACTGCATCATTTGGGATTGGTCATTTTGCTGATAAAGTCGGCATTGGGACAACGCACCCATCTCAAACTTTATATGTTAGTGGTACAGATGGTATAGTTATTCCTTATGGTACAACTGCAGAAAGAACTTCAAGTCCAACTAAAGGTGAAATAAGATATAGTACTACCTTATCAACTTTTGAAGGGTATGATGGTAGTAACTGGGGATCTTTAGGTGGTGTTATTGATGTTGACCAAGATACAAAAATAGATGCAGAATCATCTGCAGGTGCAGACAATGATGAAATAAGAATGTTTACTGCTGGAACACAACAATGGACGGTGGGCCCAGCTGGTCATCTAACAGGAAGCTCTGGTAATCATATAAGTGCTTCATTAACTTCTACAGGTTCTTTTGGAAGAGTATCATCAGATACTATAACAGCTGTTGATATTGTAGCTACTAATACGGTTACTGCGCAAGAATTTCATACAGAAGTTGTATCATCTTCAATTATTTATGAAAGTGGGTCAACAAAATTTGGTGATAGTATTGATGATCTACATGATATTACAGGTAGTTTAAATGTAACTAGCTCAGTTGAAGTATCTGGTACTTTAACTGCAACAATGCCACTAACTTCTTCTACTGCAATTTATACAAACAATTTACAAAATGGTTATCCTTCATCAAATGAATGGGGAAGTGGTTTAGGTGGATCTTACTTTAATAATTTTGATAATACAACGCATGTATCTGAAATATTGAGATTTATGTCAGGTGTATTAAGTCATTCTTTAGATGTATCGGATGCAGCACCAAATGCAAAAACATATGCAAGTGTAGATACAAATGAAAATAGTTTAGGTAGTACTGATACAATAGATGGATACTTACCACAAAGTTATGATAGTTCTAATGCTACTATGTTGTATTTAGTAACTAAGAGTTGGGTATCTGCGGGCGCAACTATTTTTAGTGGTATTACACAATATTATCAAAATGGTTCAACTTACTATATAGATTTTGATTCAAATAGTGGTGGTTCAACAACTGTAAGTTCTTCTGCAGATAGTGAGTTATTTGATTTAGGCGGGTTGACAAATGCTGCAGCAACTGAATTTAAAGTTAGAATACATACAACACAATCATTTAGTGATACAGGAAGTGTTTCTGCACCTACAACTGCTTCTGCCACATTTTTCACTCAATCTATGTTAGATTTAACAACAAGTGCTTTTGGAACATCAAATGGATTAACATTAGCAAAAATTACTACAGCAACACCATCAGTTATACCAGCGGCATATCAAGATGGTAAGTTTGTAGATATAGGTGGAACTTCTATGAGTGGTTCTTTATCGAGAAGGTATAGTGGTTCATCTGCATCAGATGATCATACTTTATTTAATGATTTTACAAGTGTATCTTCAAGTGGTTATTATAGATTTCATGATTTAAAAGTTGGTCTCGCAACAGGTTCTGGAGATTATCAAGTTGTTAATGGTACAACTAAAACACATTTCTGGGCACCTCTTTCTACTATTGATACAGCGATTGGTACAAATTCATTATCAATAGCACAAGTAACACAAAGTTATCAAACATCAGTTAGTAGAAGTTTAAGTGGAGCACCATATTTAAGTGGTTCTACATATCATATTAGTGCTTCTATAAGTGGATTATTTGACCCAATGTATGAAGCTTCATCAACAATAGTAGATGATAGTATAGGTTCGGTTGGAGCGGGTTCAGTAGCAGGTTCGGGAGTGGATGATGTTTCTACAACTAGTGGAACAATATCAACAGCAAATGCAGTATACGCTTCTGATAGTGGTTCTGTTAGATCTACAGGTGTAGTTCCAACAAGAACTGATGTTGTAAGATTTAATGCAACTTATACTTTGACTGGTACTGGAGAGAATATAAATCAAACAGGTTTAAGTGATGAAACCTTTACGGTTGGAGTGAGGGCAAAAAATAGAAAGAGTTCACGATCTACATTACAAACAATAACATTTTACTATCATTCTGGCAGTACTTTTAGTCAACCCGCTTTGAGTGGGTCAATGGCATTTTATGGTAGAGCTCAAGGATATGATGGTGGTAGTTTAACAGGAACAAGTGAAGCATTTACAGGTGAAAGTTTTAGAATAAAATTAAATGATAGTATACCAGCATTTAGTGGTTCTGCTTTTGCTACGGCATCATTTAATGTTACAAGATCAATTGCAGATCGTCTTATAGGTGAACAAGATTTACAAGTAAAGCCAGGGTTTTTAGTAAATCCAAGCGGTAGTTACAGATATTGGTATGCTGCTGGGTATGGAACGGGTTCGTATAAATATTATGTTAGAAGATTTCAAACAAGTGGAACAAAAACATCAATGACAGTAGATGTGGGTAAAACATTGGTAAATTGGGATGCTACTACAGATGATTCAGTAGCAGCTGCTATACTTTTTAAAAGTTCAGCAAGTGGTAGTGGAGCAACTACTAAATTAGCTAGAGCAAGGGTATATGATCCTTCAGAGTTGACAGCTAACGAAATTTCAAGTAGCATGTCTACAGATTTTTATAAAAATCCATTTTCTGCTGCAATAGATTTATATGGTAATACAGGTGGTTCAAAAAGTTCTAATGAATATACAGTTCCAATGAGAAATGGTGATGGAATGTATTTAGATGATAATGATAATGAAATATATTTAATACTTAGGTATACTGGAGATCCAACTCCTGTAACCTCAATTACATTGACTTTTAGTTAGGGAATGAAATGGGATATATAGATTCAGGTTCGAAATCGAATAGAATATTAGCGTCAAGAAGGTATACACATAATACCTATACGACGGCTCAAGAATCTTTTACAAATGTACTTGATTTACGTTCTGAAGAAATTTATACGCAAGGGCATTATGTTACTTCCTCTGGTTTACCACATAGCGGAAGTTCTCAACAAGCAGCTAATTTTTCTGTTTCGGGATCTAATATAACAAAATATTGGTATAGACATAAATTAACAAAATCTAATGTTAATAATGAAGTTTGGTTCTTTTTAAATCCAACTGGAAGTAGTGATGGAGTTGGTGCTCAGTTAATACATGATAATCAAGAAGTAAATTTTGTATCACCGAAATATGCTATTTCTTCATTAGCAAACTCAACAACAGAAGATGGTACACCTGGATATTTAGCAACCTTACTTAAATCAACATCTACTGATTCGGGGTCATTGAGTGGTGATGATATAGTTTCTACTAATGATTATCAATTTGATTATAAAACAGGTGTATTACAGTTTATAAATTCAGCTAATGATCCAACAGATAGTGATTATCTTTACATGACGGTGTATCAGTATGTTGGTAAAACATTAAAATCGGGACTTGAAGTACCAGGTTCTGTTACCTCTTCAGATGCATTAATAACAAACAATTTAGAAGTTCAAGGTAATGTAACTAGTTCAATAACTTCAACTGGTTCATTTGGATACTTAAATGTAGATGGTGATGCTGTTGTTGGTGGTAATTTAACGTTTGGAGATGCTGATACTGATAGTGTAGCCTTTAGTGCTGAAATTAATTCAAATTTTGTACCTGATGCTGATAGTACTTATGATATAGGTAGTTCTGCTAAAAATTGGAGATATGGTTATGTTGAACAAGTATCTGCAACTAATGTAACTGCAAGTGGACACATAAGTGGTTCATTAACCTCAACGGGTTCGGTAGGGTATTTGAATGTAATTGGTGATGGTGTATTTGATGGAAATACAAAGTTTGGGGATAGTATATCTGATATACAAAGAACAACGGGATCTGTAGAGGTGAGTGCTAGTAGTTTAGAGATAACTGCTTCTGAAGGAGTTCATATATCTTCCAGTATTACTGTATCATCAAGTGCTGTTTTAGAAGCTTCTACTACTCTTGGTACTGATATAGCAGATGTTCATAGATTTACAGGTTCATTAGAATTAAGTTCAAGCCATTTTAGAATAACTGCATCTGAGGGTGTGCATGTAACTGGAAGTATGAATATTAGTGGTGGACTTTTAACTGTGGAAAATTTTACAGTTTCAGGAGGTTCAACTACTCCCGCTACCTCTTCTGTACTTTATGTTAAACAAGCAGATACAGGTAGCTTTGCAAGTGGATCAGATTTTCAAGATTCAACTACATTAGGTAATACTATTGATGATTTACATAGAAGAACTGGATCTGTTGAAATAACGGCTAGTAGATTTGAGATTACTGCCTCTGAAGGAGTACACATATCTTCCAGTATTACAGTATCATCGAGTGCTACTTTACAAACTTCAACTACTTTTGGTACAGATATAGCAGATACTCATAGATCTACAGGTTCATTAGAGTTAAGCTCTAGTTATTTCAGAGTAAGTGCTTCAGAAGGGTTACATATAACAGGAAGTATGAACATTAGTGGTGGACTTTTAACTGTAGAAAATCTAACAGTTTCAGGAGGATCTACTACACCAGCAACTTCATCTGTATTATATGTGAAACAAGCGGATACTGGTAGTTTTGCAAGTGGATCAGATTTTCAGGACTCAACCACACTTGGTAATACTATAGACGATATTCATAGAAGAACGGGATCTGTAGAATTGAGTTCGAGTTATTTCAGAGTAAGTGCTTCTGAAGGAGTTCATATAACTGGTAGCACTTTTATAAGCGGTGGAGTATTAACAGTAGAAAATTTACATCTTTCAGGAGGAGCAATAACACCTGCTACCGCTTCAGAATTATATGTGAAGTATGCTCAAACAGGTAGTTTCGCAAGTGGATCAGATTTAGTTCAAATATTAGCAGAAAGTTCGAGTTATGTGTTAGAAGCGGAAACGGGAAGTTTTGCAAGTGGATCAGATTTCCAAGATTCAACCACACTTGGTAATACTATAGACGATATTCATAGAAGAACAGGATCTGTTCAATTAAGTTCAAGCCATTTTAGAATAACTGCATCAGAGGGATTTCATATAACAGGTAGTACTTTTATAAGTGGGGGAAATGTAACAGTAGATGGTGGAATACTTACAGTAGATCATTTACACGTTTCTGGTGGTTCGGCAACAGCGGCTACTTCTTCTGTATTATATGTGAAGTATGCTCAAACAGGTAGCTTCGCGAGTGGAAGTGATTTTCAGGACTCAACTACATTGGGTAATAGCATAGATGATTTACATAGAAGGACTGGTTCTGTAGAAGTTAGTGCAAGTACATTTGAAATAACTGCTTCAGAAGGAGTTCACTTATCAGCTAGCGCATTTGTAACTGGTTCATTAACAGTTAAGAGTAGTATTTCAGGTTCTTCAGTTGAAGTGGGGGCTGGAACATTTAAAGATAATGTTACAATAGGAACTGTAGCGGCTGCTAAGAATCTTGATATACATGGTAATATGATTGTTAGTGGTAATATTACTACAAGCGGTTCTATTACTGCACAAGAATTTCATACTGAATTTGTAAGTGCATCTGTAATGTATGCTAGTGGGTCTACTAAGTTCGGTGATACCATAGATGATATACATAGGTTTACTGGTTCAGTTTATTTTAGTGCTAGTCAAGTTTCTGTTACTGCGTCTGAAGGTGTGCATGTAACTGGAAGTGTTTTTATGAGTGGTGGACTTTTAACTGTAGAAAACATAGCAGTTTCGGGAGGTTCAACTACACCAGCAACTTCTTCTACTGCTTATGTTAAATTAAATCAAACAGGAAGTTTTGCTAGTGGGTCTGATTTAGTTGCGATATTAGCTGAAAGTTCGAGTTATGTAATGTCTACAAGTACAGGAAGCTTTGCAAGTGGTAGTGATTTCCAAGCTTCAACTACACTAGGAAATGCTGTAGGTAATATCCACAGGCGCACAGGTTCATTAGAATTAAGTTCAAGCCATTTTAGAATAAGTGCTTCCGAAGGATTACATATAACTGGTAGCACTTTTATAAGTGGTGGAATACTTACTGTAGAAAATATAGCTGTTTCTGGAGGAGCTACTACACCTGCTACTTCATCGGTGTTATATGTTAAGCAGGCAGATACGGGAAGTTTTGCAAGTGGGTCGGATTTTCAAGATTCTACTACACTTGGTAATACTATAGATGATATTCATAGAAGAACTGGTTCGTTAGAATTAAGTTCGAGTTATTTTAGAATATCTGCTTCAGAAGGATTGCATATTACAGGAAGTACTTTTATAAGTGGTGGACTATTGACGGTAGAAAATCTAACAGTTTCGGGTGGTGCTACTACTCCCGCTACTTCATCTGTATTATATGTGAAACAAGCTGATACTGGTAGTTTTGCTAGTGGATCTGATTTAGTTCAAATATTAGCTGAGAGTTCAAGTTATGTGTTAGAAGCAGAAACTGGGAATTTCGCGAGTGGATCTGATTTTCAAGCTTCAACTACATTAGGAAACGCAGTTGGTAATATCCATAGACGTACAGGTTCATTAGAGTTAAGCTCAAGTCACTTTAGAATAACTGCATCTGAGGGTGTGCATGTAACTGGAAGTATGAATATTAGTGGTGGACTTCTTACAGTAGAGAATTTAACTGTATCTGGTGGTACAACTACACCTGCTACTTCTTCAGTATTATATGTAAAACAAGCAGATACAGGAAGTTTTGCTAGTGGATCTGATTTAGTTCAAATATTAGCTGAGAGTTCAAGTTATGTATTAGAAGCAGAAACAGGAAGTTTTGCGAGTGGTAGTGATATACAAATAATTCATGCAGAAAGTGCTAGTTATGTAATGTCTACAAGTACTGGTAGTTTTGCGAGTGGTAGTGATATACAAATAGTTCTTGCGGAAAGTGCAAGTTATGTATCATCAACCAGTACAGGCTCTGTAAATGTGCATGAAGGTATAACTTTAAGTGGTTCAGCATCATCTTCGGTAAAATTTAATAAAAGAAACTCTGGTAGTTTGCAGATTACTGCAAGTGGTTATACAGATTCGGCTGGTGGTGTACATATAAGTGGTAGTGTATTTATAACTGGATCTCAAACTCAAATTAGTTCGAGTTTACAATTAAGTTCTTCTGAAGGTCATACGGTACATGGTAATCTTACAGTTAAAGGAACATTATCTGGATCTCAAGCTATACATCCTGATAGTGCAACAGGATCTGTAGAGTATGTGAAGTACTCACAAACAGGTAGTTTTGCTAGTGGCTCAGATTTACAAATAATTAAAGCGGAAAGCGCATCCTATGTAGTATCCACAAATACAGGTAGTTTTGCGAGTGGATCAGATTTTGCAACTTCCACAACATTAGGAAGTGGAGTTGCTAACATACATAGACGCACTGGTTCATTAGAATTAAGCTCAAGTCATTTCAGAATAACTGCATCTGAGGGAGTACATATATCAGCAAGTGCTAATATTACAGGTTCATTAACTGTAGGTTCAACTTTAGATGTTTATAGTAGTTTATTTGTAAGTGGAAATATATCAACAAGTGGATCGATAACTGCTAGAGAATTCCATACAGAATTTGTAAGTTCATCAATAAGATACGCTAGTGGATCTAACAAATTCGGTGATACAATAGATGATTTACATAGATTTACAGGATCATTAGAAATAAGTGCTAGTAGATTAGAAGTAACTGCATCAGAAGGAATCCACTTTTCTTCAAGTTTAAAAGTTAGTGGATCTTCGCATGAAATTTTAGGTGGCTTATATTTATCTTCAGTAAGTGGATCTTTCTCAGGATCATTTACGGGATCAGGTTTTGCCACGGCTGACGAAGCAACCGCATTAGCAATAGCGTTAGGATAGGAGTTTAATAAATGCCATATATAGGAAGATCACCCACAAATAGCGGACAATTCGCAAATATAGATGAGATTTCAGGATCTTTCAATGGATCTACGACTTCTTTTGATTTAAAAGTGGGAACGATCGCACAAACTCCAGATCCAGCAAATACTATTATATCTTTAAATGGAGTACTTCAACATTTCCCTGAAGCATATACCATAAGTGGTTCTAAAATAATATTTTCCGAGTCTCCGCCAGCAGATACTAAATTTTATGGACTTATAACAGGAGAATCTCAGTATATTAGAAATGGTTCAATTAGTGATTTGCATGTAGCAGTTGGTGCTGCAATAAGTGGTTCTAAAATAAGTTTTGATAACACAAATCAAGGAAGTGTTACCGCTTCAAATGGTGGATTTAATATAAGTGCAAGTCAATTCACTATAACAGCCTCAAGTGGATTTCATATAACGGGAAGTACTGTAGTAAGTGGTGGAAATTTAACCTTAATAGGAAGTACCTTTTCAGCATCGCAAGCTCGGCATCCTGATAGCGCAACTGGATCTGTGGAGTATGTAAAGTATATTCATACAGGCAGTTTTGCTAGTGGATCTGATTTACAAATTATAAAAGCAGAAAGTGCTAGTTATGTAGTTTCCACAAACACAGGAAGCTTTGCAAGTGGTAGTGATTTCCAAGCATCTACTACGCTTGGCGATAGTATAGCAAGTATACATAGGAGAACAGGATCATTAGAACTGAGCTCAAGTTATTTTAGAATAAGCGCTTCAGAGGGAGTTCACGTAACAGGAAGTATGAGTGTTAGCGGTGGACTTCTTACAGTAGAGAATTTAACTGTATCTGGTGGTACAACAACACCAGCTACTTCATCTGTATTATATGTAAAACAAGCTGATACGGGTAGTTTCGCTAGTGGTAGTGATATACAAATTATAAGAGCAGAGAGTGCTTCCTATGTAATGTCAACGAGTACGGGGAGCTATGCTAGTGGATCTGATGTTCAAGTAATACTTGCGGAAAGTGCAAGTTACATATCTACTTTTCAAAGTGAATCTTTTGCTAGTTTAAAAGTAACTGGAGATATTTCAACTTCAGGTTCAATCTATGCTAGAGAGTTCCATACCGAATTCACTTCTGCTAGTGTAGTTTATGCAAGTGGTTCAAATAAATTTGGTGATACTTCTGATGATATTCACTATTTTACAGGTTCATTAAAACTTAGTGGTTCAGGTGGTCACGACATATCATTGTCTAGTAATGATCCAGGCACGAGCAATACAATATTTGGAAAAAATGCTGGGATGAGTGTAGATGCTGGTTCTAACTATAATGTGTTTATAGGAGAAAATGTATCTGATGCTGCGATGGATGATGCTACAAATAGTGTTGGTGTTGGATATGGTGCGTTAACAGATTTAACTACAGGTGATAAAAACGTAGCTCTTGGATCAAGTGCCTTACCAAATGTAACAACTGGGTACTCTAACGTAGGACTCGGCTATAGAGCTGGGTTTACTTTAACT
>PVBE010110571.1_pt1 | contig 20889 bp, 12 predicted proteins | sample 1631181 | NCBI WGS metagenome assembly PVBE01 (sample SAMN08397723, study PRJNA350692) | Marine metagenome, whole genome shotgun sequencing project. | isolation source: water | place: Pacific Ocean | collected 2012-04 | reverse complement strand
TTTCTCCAGGATGTATAACTCTATATCAACTTTTTGGCCAATATTAAATTGAAGAATTTCCTGTTCTGGTATGTTGACTTTAACTAATATTCGGTCTACATTCAGAATTTCTACCAATCGATCACCCTTACGTACAAATTCACCTACCTTTACAAATTTTGTTTTAACTGTTCCTTTTAGAGGTGAGGTGATTAAAGATTTGTTTAGACTTATTTTTGCAAGCTCCCTGCTGAGCAGTGCTCTTTCTGCAAAAGTCCTTGTCTGATCAAGTTGTGCATTTGGTATAAGATTATTTTTGGCTAATTTTTCATCACGTTTAAGATTGGTATCAGCAAGTTTTGAATCAGCAACTGCAATTTTTAGTTTTAGGCCTAATTCTTTAGTTGAGATATCAACTAGTTTTTTATTTTTAACAATTTCATCACCCTCACTGAAATATATTTTCTCAACGATTCCATCAATCTCTGATCTCATGATTACACGTTGATTAGGGAGTAAATTCCCTACGTATGTCGACTTAATGCTTAGTGATTCGAGGGCAACCTTCTGAACACGTACATTGGTTTTCTTTTTACTGCCACGTTTTTTACCAGGTTTTCCTCGTGATGCTGCCTCACCATTATTTGCTTCTTTTTTCTGATAACTTTTTGCTTGATCTTCAGATCCTTTTTTACCTGATGGTGCTGAACCAGAGTTGGGTTTTTCACAACCTGAAAATAAAAAAAAGATCAATACAATCAGCAATAAAAATTGCAGGGGATTTTTCGCGGAATTCATTTTTGAATGGAGAGTAAGATTTTTTGAGAAATTTTAAATCAATGAATATCGTTGTAAAAGAAGATTTTATGGCGGAGGGAGAGGGATTCGAACCCCCGAAGACGTTGCCGCCTTAACGGATTTCAAGTCCGTCGGTTTCAACCACTCACCCATCCCTCCGCAATGTTCAATTATCAAATATTTGCAAGGACTTCTCAAGCTTGAATTATAAATATAGTGAGTTAAAATAATGACGCTTGAGTAACAATTTATTTTTCACCCCTATAAGTGCAGTATGTAAATCATAAAGCTGCTGATATTATTAATTAAGAAAATGCTCAAACACTTCGAGGGTTTCGTCTAACATTTTTTGAGGATTGAATCTAATTTCCGCATCACGACGTGCTACTTCACCCAGACGCTTGTATAGTTCGGGATCTCCTAAAATATTACGTAATTCGTTTGTAAGTGCTTCTTTTGTTTGGTTCTTTGCCAATATTCCATTTTCATTATGGAGAATTATTTCTGGAAGACATCCTGTTGGGAATGCCACTACTGGAGTCCCCACTGAAAAAAATTCAACTGCGACTCTGCAGATTACTTCAGAATCCACAGAACTTACTACCCCTACATCTGCAAATTCCATCAAAGCCAGGATGTCATCACGTTCTGGAATTAGACGGACATTTGATTCAAGATTAAGACTGCTGATATCATTCCGAAGTGACTTCATTTCAGGCTCATTATCGGATGTATCACGATATGCTATGAGTAGCACCAAATCTTGAAAATCTTGTAATAGTTGACTTAAAACCTGAAGTAGAATGCGCTGTCCCTTGACTGGACGTATACGTCCCACAACTGCCAGTACTTTAGCTTTTTCGGAAATTTTAAATTCAGTGCGAAAATCTTGTTTCGGCTGTAGAGGCAATTTTGGGCAGGTGATAGGATAATAAATTGTTTTTATCTTATCCGATAAAATATTTGAGCTATTTAGTAATCGTTCTGAAACTATTTTACCTGGGGTAATGTGAAAATCAGTACATTCTTTGAGCATTTTATGATTCAGCCAATTCTGTCGCAAAAGTCTTGTTGTACCACGGGTACGTATAATCGGGAGATGATTTTCCGGATTGAGTAAACGTAAAGCCCGGATGGCAAAAACAAATAATGGAAATCCTTCAGAACGGTGCGGGTTTATAAGTTCAATGTTTTCTTCAAGCAGAAACTTTTTGAGATTTCGGTATGCCTTAAACAGTCTAAATGGATTATAACTGTTCAGATCAATGTGTGTTACTAGATTTAATTTATTTTCTTTCAGTCTCTTTTCATTGAGTGAGCCTGGACACGTTAGCACAAAAACAGTATGTCCCGCATCTTGGAGTAGATTTGAGATAGTGCAGGCGTAAGCGGCCTCAGCGTTCCACCAGTGAATGTTGCTGGCAATTAGAATTTTCATTAAATGTTTGTGTTTCCTGGAACAAGTGGGAAGAGGATTAAGGGTTTTGCAGAAGCAGGAAAATTTTGCCTTTTCTTATTGGCCGCGTAATTGTTTAGCGACTTCTATTTCTGAATTTTCAACTAGTTCAGAAAGTTCATCTACTGAAATCATCATACTTTTTCGGTCAGGCATTATTGCATAAAGATATTTCATAAATTCAGGTATCATTGTCAAATATTTTTGGTTTTGTTCTAATTTTATCTGGCGGACTAAAAATTGTTCCAACTGTTCCTGAGACATGTTTCGCATTACATTTAAAAATGCAGTTGAACACTCTTCTAATTCCTTACTAATATCAGTAGGATAAAAAAATTGGAATTGTTTCCTTGCAGCTGCTATTCTTACAAAAACGAGCATCACCAGACATACTACAATTCCGTCTATCCAGTGAACTCCCCAAACTCCCATGAAACCAAGCAAAAAATATACAGCTCCTGTGATTGAGCCAAGCAACTGAAGCGTGATGCGGATTTTTTCAACAGCAAGATATTTGAAGTTATAACGTTTTTCTTGAACAAAGAAGCCAACTCCGTCTGTAAATTGCGGGGCGACCATGACAATTTCTTCAGCGGAAGCAAGTTGGTTCTCCAACTCCATTTCCAGCTTTTTCCTTTTTTCAAGGGCACGCTCATTGATAACTTCCTGCATTACTTGACGGCGCGATGCACGCAATCTTTCACATAATTTTTCGATATGTTCATTCGGATTTGCTTCATCCCCTGCCATTGGGTCCGATTTAAACTCTGACCTATCGACAAGATAATCGATCATCTCGTCAAACAATTTCTGCATGTCGGTGGGGATCGTGCTGCTACCGGTTTCCTCTTCTGCAGCTTGAGAACGTGCCTCAAGATCCATTTCATCGTGAACTAAAATAGAAAATATTTCTGAGGTGCTTGATTCACTACTTGGATTTAATTCTATCATTCGGATGAAAGTATTTGCGAAAATTGAAGTATAGGTGGAAAATCTTTTTTCCTTATATTCAATATCAGGTTTTTGCAGGCTGTAATAACCATCGAGGATTGCCTTTATCATCATGCGCAGAAAAGTGTCATAATCCTGATTATTAACACTTTGGGTGACGAGCCCATTCCAGCTCAAAGCGGCGAATTTATCACCGCTTGTCCCTGATTCTAGCCACAGCTCAGTAGCATCAACAAAATAGGGTACTTTCTCTGGTGTTCCTGCTTTTTCCCAAATATATGAAGAAGATTCAACAGCAGCGACCTCTGGGTCCATTTGTTTCTGGAAGATTACCATCACATCTCTGGCAATCTGTCCAGCAAAATTCTCAGGAATCTCTTCCCCTGCTGAAACCTCTGTTTCTTCTGCCATTATCAGTTTTTTCGCAGTTATTACTCAGTCTTATACTGTTTTACGCCAGTCTTTTCTCTGAAGAATTTCTTTCTGAATGAGATTTAAAAATGTATCAATAGCAAGCGTTTGCCGCTCTTTACTTCCATAGCGCTGCCAAGTTACAGTTTTATTAGCCTGCTCGTTTTCTCCCACAATCAATAGATTTGGAATTTTTGTAATTGCAGCGGATCTAATTTTTTTGCTAAATGAATCATGAGAATCATCAATTTCAGTCCTTATAAAAGAACTGTACATATTTTCATTCAGACTATTAGCATATTCATTGAATGCAGATGCTACTGGAATTACGCGAACCTGCAACGGAGCTAGCCATGTTGGGAAAGCCCCTCCGTAATGTTCAATCAAGAAAGCAACAAACCGTTCATGGGTTCCCAGTGGCGCTCGATGAATTATGATAGGTGTATGCTCCTCATTGTCACTTGCAATATAACTCAAACCGAAACGCTTCCCAATAACTAAGTCAAGTTGATTGGTAGATGCAGTTTCTTCACGGCCTACCACATTAGTAACTTGAAAATCTATTTTCGGTCCATAAAAAGCAGCTTCTCCCCGAACAGCCTCATATGGAATTCCCACTTCATCCATAGCTTCTGTTACCAGCTTTTCAGCTTTTTTCCAAAGTTCTGGTTCATCGACAAACTTTCCGGCATTTTCTTCAGCAAGAGATAGGCGCATCCAGAAATCCCTTAAACCAAAGAGCTTATAGTAATCCTTGTGAAGATTCATTACCTTTATAAACTCTTCTTTTGCCTGTTCTGGGGTACAATAAATATGGGCATCATTCATGGTCATACACCTTACACGCAGTAATCCAGCAAGTTCCCCAGATTGCTCATAACGGTAACAAGTTCCATATTCTGCCAAACGTAAAGGTAAATCGCGGTAACTTCTAGGCTCTGCCTTAAAAATCATGTGATGATGTGGACAGTTCATTGGCTTGAGAAACAAGCGTTCGCCTTCCATTTCCATTGGCGGAAACATGCTTTCTTCATAATAAGGAAGATGTCCAGATGTATGCAACAATTCTTCTCTGGTAATGTGCGGAGTTGAAACCCTTTTGTACCCTCCAAGAAATTCCGTTTCCTTAGCTAGTTTTTCCAACTCTTCTCGAATCACAGTTCCTTTTGGTAGCCATAGTGGCAGTCCTTTACCTACTTCATCACTGATAGTATAATAGTTTTGTTTTCTATTCAGTTTTCGATGATCTCTCTCCATCGCCAGACGCCGTTTTTCCTGATATTTTTTTAGTTCGTCAACTGTCTCAAAAGCAAGTCCGTAGACTCTCTGCATCATGTTGTTTTTTTCAGAACCTTTCCAATAGGCTCCTGCAAGAGTCTCTAAGGTAAAACAATTTTTCGGAATGTCGCTTGTTTTCTTCACATGAGGCCCTTCGCACAAGTCCCAGAATGGGCCATTATGATACAGGCTGAGTGGTTCATTGTTTAATGAAAGATCTTCGACCTGTTCAATTTTATATGATTGATTATCTTTGCTGAGACGTTTAATTATCTCGGTCTGATCTAGCTCTTCACGCTCGAAAACTTGTCCTGTTTTGATTATGTGACGCATACGCTTTTCCAGCTTTGGTAAATCTTCCGCGCTCAAAGGTTCATCTAAATCAAAATCGTAATAAAATCCGGAATCTATAGGAGGACCAAACCCAAGTTTTGCATTAGGTCGGATTTCTAGCACCGCCTGTGCTAAAATATGGGCTAGAGAATGCCGAATCTTGTATAGATTAGAGTTTGTGTCTTGTTCTTTCATCCTTTTAATAGTTCTGTAATATAGAATTTAAATTTTTTAAATACACATCAAACGAGTTTAGGATGCATGAGTTTCTTCAGTCGAATTTGACCAGGATATGTTCGGTACAATAATTTCTTGATCTTGAACTAAACCGGGATGTTCCTCCAAGACAAATTCTAGCGCTGCTTTTACATTTTTTAGTGGTATAATGTTCAACCCATCCTTAATTTCATCCGAAATTTCGAAAAAGTCTTTTTCGTTTTCCTCTGGGATCAGGACAGTCTCAATAAGTCCCCTTTTTGCAGCCAGGAGTTTTTCTTTAAGACCACCAATTTCAGTAATATGTCCCCTCAATGTTATTTCACCTGTCATTGCCACACTATTCTTGAGTGGAATTTTAGTAAATGCACTTATAATAGCCATCATTAAAGGTAATCCTGCAGAAGGACCGTCTTTCGGGGTCGCACCTTCGGGCAGGTGAACATGTAAATCTGTTTTAGCAAAAATGTCTGTATCGATTCCTAAATAATCCGCATTGCTGCGAACGTAAGAAAAAGCGGCTTTGGCGGATTCCTGCATCACATCACCCAATTTCCCCGTCAAAACAACTTTACCTGAACCTGGCATTAAAACGACTTCAATTAGTAGCATCTCTCCGCCCATTGGGGTGACACCCAATCCCATCGAAACACCAATCTGATTTTTCTCCTCTCGCTGATCGTGTTCAAATTTTGGTACCCCAAGCATTTCATGTACCAGTTTAGGTGTAACTATAGTGGTTTTCATGCCTTTGGTCCGTACCAGACGTGTTACAAATTTTCTACATATTTTACCTATTTCACGTTCTAGATTTCGTACTCCTGCCTCCCGGGTATAACCTTGCGTAATTTTCTCAATTGCAGATTTTCGAAAACGCAGTTGTTTCTCATCCAAGCCGTGAAATTTTCTCTGACGCGGGGTTAGAAACTGGTTGGCAATATGCTGTTTTTCCAACTCTGAGTATCCTGATAAGTGAATAACCTCCATCCGATCCAATAATGGACCGGTAATATTTTGAATGGTATTAGCCGTGCAGATAAATAATACATCCGCCAAACTATATTCAACGTCAAGATAGTGATCGATGAATGTACTATTCTGTTCCGGATCAAGTACCTCAAGCATTGCCGCAGAAGGATCGCTGATGTTACTCTGATACAACTTATCAATCTCATCTATCAACAAAACCGGGTTATTACTCTTAGCTTTTTTTATAGACTGAATTATCTTTCCCGGCATTGCCCCAATGTAAGTACGACGATGTCCACGGATTTCAGCTTCATCTCTAACACCACCTAAACTGATGCGAACAAAATTACGTTCCAAAGCACGGGCTACTGATTTTGCAAGTGATGTTTTTCCAACTCCCGGAGGTCCTGTTAAACAAAGGATAGGACCTTTCAATTTCCCCTTGAGTGATGCTACAGCCAAATATTCTAAGATACGTTCTTTAACTTTTTCCAGACCATAATGGTCTTCATCGAGAATTTTCTCTGCCTTAATAAGATCAAAATTATCTTTGGTGCATACCTTCCATGGCATGGAAGTTAGCCATTCCAGATAATTGCGAACAACATTAGCTTCAGACGACATGGGTGACATCAACCGCAATTTTTTTAATTCTTTTTTTGCTTCAATCTCTATATCTTCTGGCATTTCAGCTTTTTTAATTTTTTCACTAATCTCATCTAATTCACCTTTTGGATCATCCATCTGACCCAATTCTTTTTGAATGTTGCGTAACTGATCTTGCAGGAAATCCTCTTTCTTGGTCTCACTGAACTGATCCGTGGCTTCCTTCTTCAACTTGTCTTCAAGTTGAATTATTTCCATCTCATCTTTCAAAACCTCAAGTATCTGTTGCAGACGAGTTTCTGGATTAAGAGTTTCCAAGAGTTGTTGTTTTTGTTCGCGCGGCAGTTCCATCATTGAAATTAAAAGGTCACTGACTTGAATTGCATCTGCTGCATCAAACGATGCTAAAGCGTCTTTATTAATTTTTATTTTGCCCTGCTTTACATGTCTTTTAAACAACTCTCTCACTTCTTTTGCTAATTTATTTAATTTATTCTGATCAATATTAAAAGAACTTTCGTCGACAGGTTGAACTTGTACTAGGTACTCTTTTTCAGCTAACTTTGTGGAAAGCAATTGTCCTCTTATTCTTCCTTCAAATAGAGCTTTTACAGTACCGTTTGGCAAGCGCATTACCTGAAGAACATGTCCCAGCACGCCAATTCGAAACAGATCGCTTTCCTGTGGATTTTCAACATCAGATTCACGCTGAGTTACTACGAAAATTTCTCGGTCTCCTGCTATCGCACGATCCAGTGCATCCATTGATGCTTGACGTCCTACAAAAAATGGTACAGTTGCTCCCGGGAAAATTATCTCTTCCCTCATTGGCAGCAAAGGAACAATTATGGGTTTTAGTTGTTGTGGCATTTTATTTTTTTTCTTATAGGATTCAGTTGCTAGTTTCAGGTATTGTGTTTCTCAATATTTGTTTTTCTTGTAATTTGGTATTCTGTTTTTCAGGATTTGGAAAAGAGAGCGCCGAATAGAAAAACCAAATTTCTCCCAGAGCAAGTAACAGCAGAAGGACGAAAAAATTATTTACGTAGAGTGCCCCTGCAACACTTGCTCCAAAAAAATGACCTATAAATTGTGCAAAATTATAAAATCCCATCGCAGTACCTTTAGTATCCTCAGTCGTACTCCGTGTGACGAGTGAGGGTAAAATTGGTTCAAAAACGTTGAAACCCATGAAAAAGAAAAAGAGCGCAACCACGAACCACATTAGCTGGCCCTGCTCCTGTCCGATACCCATAGAAATTAATGATATAAATAAAAGTACAATTCCAAACAGCATGACTTCTCGGAAACGGTTCCAAACTTCTGCTAGGATTGCAGCCAAAATCATTGTAACGCCACCTGCCATCAACATCGGCAAGTATATCATCCACAGTTCAGAACGCTCATATCCGTGCTGAACTAAAATCATTGGAATAAGGAAAAAAGTAGAGGAGAGTCCAGCACCACAAACAAATCCACCCCAGCTAATTGTCCGAAGTGTAGGTTCATCCCAGACAATTTTTGACATAGCCCAAAAAGTATTATTTTTAGGAAGAATCGGTCTGGATTTTGGACTAGGAACGGTTGTTATTACTAAAAATAAACTTACCACTGACATAAGCGCAATCATAAAAAACATTCCATGTAATCCCAGCCACTCACCAAAAAAAGGAGCGGTCCCAAAGGCAAAAGCAAAAGCTATCCCGATACTTGCTCCCAGAGCTGCGTTTGCACGTGTACGTACTTCTATTCTTGTTAAATCTGCTATCAAGGCAAAGACGGTTGAACTTATAGCTCCTGTGCCTTGAAGAAATCGCGCCACAATCATCCAATGGATTGAATCCGCAAAAGCTGCAATAATATTGCCCGCAATAAACAAAGATAAACCAATCAAAATTACTTTTTTTCGCCCAACTTTGTCGCTCCACATTCCGAAAGGTAACTGTAGGAGACCCTGTGTCAATCCATAAGCCCCAAAAGCTACTCCTATCAAAAAAGGTGTTGCTCCTTTTAAATCCATGGCTAATAAGCTGAAAACTGGCAAAATCAGAAAAATGCCAAACATCCGAAAAAAGAGTATCCCACTCAAACTGTAAATGGTTCTTTTTTCAGGAATTGTAAAAATTGGTGTTTTTGTTGATTTGTGCATTTAGACAATTCATATAATGTTCCAGCTGGTATATCCTTTATTCAAGGTCATACAAAATTTAAATATTATAAATTATGACAATCTCCTTCTTCAAACTCAAGCTTAAGCGAAAGTATACAAATCGATTTTTTATTTCAGTAAAGTTGATTCATATGCATATTGGATTTAAAACTTTATAAAAGTGGTTCTGCACTTCTCGTTTATTTGTAAATTTATGAATTGAAACTTGATTAAAATCTTAACTTACCATAAATTTTAGTGAGTTAATATTTAAAGACAATCAAAGTTGGCTTTGCTGAATATAATTATCTATTAAAGGCAGTTCCTGTTTAAATCCTTCAGATTGGTGGCATTGCCACAGTTGTTCTCCCCTAAAATAATAAAGCAACTCTAGATTTCCCCAACATAAAAATGGCTTCCGGATCTTTTTAAATAAGGCAAATGACTTCCGAAAATTTCTCCATCATCTTGGTGAATATACATGTGTTACTGTGGAGTCTATAAGTAATTTAGAATGGAAATTGAAGAAAAACTTCTTGTAGAGGAATATGAATTTGTTTTTGAAAATGTTACTAAAATAATTTTCTGAATCACAAAAGAGGAAGTCGAATATCTTTATTGCCCTTTATTTTTCTCGATATTTTACATTAGTCTAGGTCATTGTCCATTTTTCTGTAATTTTCATAACATGTCTGTATCACTCCAAAATATCATCCAAAAAATTAAATCAGGTACAACTGTAGTTGAATTACAGGGACTATCCGGATCAAGTAAAGCTCTTGTACTTTCAATGCTCAGTTCACAAAGTACGAGGTTTGAAGAGAGAACAAAGCCACTGATAGTAGTTTGTGAATCATTTGATATTGCCGAAGTTCTTCTGAATGATCTTTACTATTATTCAGGTAGAAAAGGTATATATTTCTTCCCTTTCTGGGATGTGTTGCCCTATGACAATTTTTCACCACATAAAGGTCTAATTTCTCAGCGCTTTCAAACACTTGATGCTCTGCTAAAGGGTGAGGTTAGGATTTTAGTTACTACTCCAAACGGAATGATGCAACGTTTTATGCCGCGTGATTCGTTCCAAAAAAACACAATTATATTCAGTTCGGAAACTGTTGGACTTGAACTGAATCGACAGAAATTGCTATCCTCCGGATACAATCAGGTTGATGTAGTTGAAGATCATGGGGAATTCAGTACCCATGGTTTAATTATTGACGTATTTCCGCTCAATAGTCAAAAACCTGTGCGTATGGAGTTTTCAGAAAAGAACCGACTTTTGTACCTGAAACCATTCGATATTCAGACCCAGTGTACAACGGATGCAGAGCTAGATACACTCGAAATTTTGCCAGGAAATGAAATAATTTTTAATAAAGATACTATTAATTATGCCCATCAGAATTTACCTTCATTTAGGAAAGAATGTACTCTAGAATTTTTAAAACGTTTGAAAGAAAGTCTCCGTAAAAGTCAAAGCTTCCCTGGAATTGAATCATTATCACCGCTTTTTTACCCAAAACCTGAAACACTTTTTGATTACCTGCCTTCAGATTATCAGCTGGTTATTGATGAAGAAAACAATGTTAAGAAACGTGCGGAGAATTTTTTTCAGGAAGTTTTCATGGAATATGAACTCAGTTCTCAGCAAAACAAACTTACACTCTCTCCTGAATTATTATTCTTAACAAACAGAGAACTAGAGTTACGATTAGAAAATTCAGCTAAGTTATATTTGAATTCCAAAATTCAAAATGGGCAAGCTGATCGTCTTGTGTATCAACTTCAGTTTGTCAATAATCATTCCTTACGACAGGGATTTGAAAAAAACAAAGCAACATCTGCGGCAGGTCACATGGTAGTCCTGCTTCAGAGCTGGTATAAGTCGGGAGTACCAATTTTGCTGAGTGCCAGGAATCAAACACATGCAGATCATTTTCAGCAACTGCTGGAGGATTTAGGTGTGGAAACTTTTGTTGCTGGAGAGCAACTTTTGCCTGAGGCTTGTCCGTGGCTTGAATGGCTTGAGAACAGTTCTGATGAAAAACTGAAAAAATCTATCCCTATCATAAGTGGAAAAGTTTCTGCAGGTTTTCGTAAACTTGATGCAGAGGGAGGGGTAAATTTTATTCTGCTTACAGAAGAAGAAGTTTTTGGTAGAAAAACTCGAAGTAGACGCTTGCAGAGAACACAGATTCAACAGGCTGCAGGGAGTTTGGATGATTTGCTTGAAGGTGACCATGTGGTTCATCTGGATTATGGAATTGGAAGATATCAGGGCTTGCAAAAAATTTCCGCAGGCGGTGCAAACAACGAATTTATGCAACTGACTTATGCACGTGATGAAAAAGTTTATGTCCCTGTAGGAAAATTTTACCTCGTGCAGAAATATGTAAATGCAGACGGAAATCCCCCAAAACTTAGTAAAATTGGAGAAAAATCCTGGAAAAAAACACGTACAAAAGTGGCACGTTCAGTAGAAGATATTGCAGGTGAACTTGCAGAAATTTACGCTGAAAGAAAAGCACGGAAAGGTTTTGCCTTCACCACAGACGATACTGAAATGCATAAATTTGAACTGCGCTTCCCCTTTGAAGAAACTCTGGATCAATTGGAGGTCATCAGTTCTGTCAAGGCGGACATGGAATCCGAAATGCCAATGGACCGTTTGGTCTGTGGTGATGTTGGTTTTGGCAAAACAGAAATTGCCATGCGTGGAGCTTTCAAAGCGGCCCAGCAAGAAAAACAGGTTGCTATCCTAGTGCCTACTACAATTCTTGCTCAACAGCATTACGAAACTTTCAGTCAACGTTTCGAAGGTACACCGTTTATCATTGAAGTCATCAGCCGTTTTCGCACAGATGCAGAACAAAAAGATATTCTCAAACGTCTCCATCAAGGAAAAATTGATGTCATTATCGGCACCCACCGTTTGCTTTCTAAAGATATCAAATTTAATGATTTGGGATTGTTGGTTGTGGATGAAGAGCAGCGTTTTGGTGTAAAGCACAAAGAAAAAATAAAACGTTTCAGGGCGGCAATCGATGTTCTCACACTTTCCGCAACTCCAATTCCGCGTACACTTCACATGTCACTAATGGGACTGCGTGATCTGAGTTTGGTAAACACTCCTCCTGCAGACCGTAGAGCAGTAAGGACTAGATTGTTGCCGGTCAATGATTATATTATTCAGGAAGCAGTCAGCCGTGAAATTCGCAGAGGAGGTCAGGTTTTCGTTGTGCATAACCGTATTGAGTCAATTTTTGAATACGGAAATTATCTTGAAAGTATCCTGCCCAACATTCGTATTGCTATTGGCCATGGTCAAATGAAAGAACAGCAACTGGAAAAAGTTATGCTGGATTTTATTGAAGGTCGCTTTGACGTCCTGCTCTCAACCACCATCATTGAGTCTGGACTAGATATTCCGAGAGCAAATACTATCATTATTAATAATGCCCATAACTTTGGTCTTTCCCAACTCTATCAATTACGGGGAAGGGTCGGACGCAGTAATGTACAGGCCTATGCGTATCTGCTAGTTCCGCCCGAAAAAATATTAAGCGGAGTTGCGCATGAGCGACTGCAGGTTCTGCAGGATCTCAATGATCTTGGCGCAGGTTTTAAAGTTGCTTCGAGGGATCTGGAAATAAGGGGTGCGGGCAATTTACTTGGTTCTGAACAATCCGGACAAATCGCCAGCGTTGGACTTGAACTATACACGCAGATGGTAGACAGGGCGGTTAAAAAACTTCAGCAATCTGAATCCGGCCTAGCGCCAGAAGATATTAATGTTCGTCTGGATCATATTGACCAGACAATTCCGGAAAGCTATATTAGAAGCACCAGCCAACGTCTTTCACTTTACAAAGCATTGGGTACATTACCCACAAAGGAAGATCTCTGGGATTTCCGTAACGGAATTGAAAACCGTTTTGGCGCGCTTCCCGAATCAGTTGTGAATATTTTTCGGAATGCGGAAGTTAGACTCTGGGGACAGTTACATGGAGTTGAAACGATTGAACATGATAGTAACCGTTTGAGAATACAGGTAAAAGATGCCTCAAAACTCAACCATGAAAAATTAATAGAATGGCTCTGTGAACAGGAAACGGCGTTGAGCTATATTCCGGAAAACACACTCGATTATAAAAATGTGCCTCCTGAAATGACTGCAATTCTCAAAGGACTTAAAAAACTTGAGAAGGTATTTACTGTTCATGGTTGAACTTCTCGAAAATACCATCCATACATTATTTGTTATCCAGTGAGCATGTAAAGTATTTAATGATAAATGATTTTTTGCTTAAGCAAAATTTTGCGTTTAGTAAACACGGATTTATTATTGATACTTTTACAAAATCTTCATAGCTGGCTATAAAATGTGTCAAAAGGGTAAGAAAATCGGGGATCCTTTTTGATTTTACGGTGAGCCTGTAGTAAATATTAGTCTATTTCGTGAGGTGGGGTAAGGAGATCAAGAGCAGTGACAAGGGAGGTCACTCTTAAAAGCTTGTCATCCTTGGCAATTATTTTCCGTCCCTGGAAAACGACGACCTCCCATGTTATCCTTTTGTGAACCAGCATCAATGCAATTTTTTAACCAATTATTGAAATTATAATTTAAGTTAGCTTCCAGATGCCTTTGCTTTAGCAATTATCGAGAGCTCAGGCCTAACGAATTTGGTTACAATATGAGACTCAATTCATGTTTTGCTCAGCTAAAGGGGGGCTATGGCGATGGTATAATTATTTTATTGGAGAAAAGATTTTTTAGAAGTTCCTTTAAGACTTTAAAAATCTACTGTATACTTCCATAAAGCGCTTCATGTCTGGCAACATCCTCAGGCTCATACGGAAAGTATGAGAAATTGGAGGACTCATTTGTCTTACAAGAATTTTGTTATCTTTCAAAAATTTACATGTCGTTGCCGGATCTTTAGATTCCACCATCATAAAATTAGTTTTATTGGAATGATATTTAACCTGACGTTCATCAAAGAATTTTTCCAGCGCAGGTTTGCTTTTTTCTAGCAAATGCTTTACGATTCCCTGCCAATATTCTGGATGTTTTAATTGTTCTATCGCCGCAATAACAGCAGCCATATTCACGTCATATGGACCGCGTATTTTTTGAAGATGTTTGATAAATTCAGGTCTAGAGATTACATATCCTAAACGTAGACTCGGCATGCAGAGTGCTTTTGAAAAAGTGCGGATTACAATTAAATTTGGATAACTCGATAAGAAGGGGACACTTGTTTCTCCTGAAAATTCGAAATATGCTTCATCAACAAGGGTAGGAATATCAGGAAATGATTTTAGTAAATCTTCTATTTGTTCCAGTGAAACGGATGAACCGGTTGGATTATTTGGATTGATGACCACAATTAAACGTGTCTTACCGTTCACTGAAGCTTTTAATTCTTGATGAGGAAACGTCAAATCTCTAGAAAATTGGGGGCCATCGATACAACAACCTAAAGTTCCTGCAATTTGTTGGAACATCGGAAAGCCCGGCAGAGCCATCTTAACTTCATCACCTTTTTCAAGTAAACAGCGTAAAATGACGTCAATTCCTTGATCGGATCCATTTGTCAATAGCAAATTTTTTGTTGGTACACCAACATATTCTCCTAACTGCTCTAGTAAATCTCCATAGATTGGATAAGTATGAATACGATATTTAAAGAATTCCGTCATTTTTTCTAAAACTTCTGGAGAAGGAGGGAGAGGCGGCTCGTTAAAGTCCATCAACACATATTCTTCCGGATTCCTATTTTCAAGAGGTGGATTATAAAATCCCATGTTGGAAATGGATTCCCTGACTTTTATACTTTGCTTTGAAATATCCACTGCAATATGATTCTTATTCACCAATTGAAAACATATGCTCCAGATCGTGCCTGGAATATGTATTGAAAGCAATCAAAGTTTCTGTTGCGGTTATGCCCTCCAGTTCTCCAAATTTTCCAGCAATTGTATCTGCAATTTGCTCATTATTTTTTACTCGTACAACTGCAACCAAATCATAACGACCCGCCACAGAATAGACTTCCGAAACTTCCTGCATATTAACCAGTTTTTCAGAAATACCTTTTATTTGGTGGCGTTCAATATTTAAAAGCACCATTGCAGTAACCATGGTTTCCTCCTGTGTTTGAGATTTTTCATTTAAATAATGTGTTATTCTAACAAAGCTCAGTTGTTTTCAAAAGGACTTTGTTAGTACACTGTTTAAGAGCATAATGATGGTTTCGAAAAAAAAGAGGCCTTGTAATTTAGAACGTGAGGGGAAATTTTATTAAACATATTATACTAATTTTATTAATGATATTTAAAATAAAAAGTGACTATCGCAAGAAGAGTCTCTGGTTATATCAGTTATAAGACAAGTAATTTATTTGAATGTTGGATTTATTATTTAGATTAAAAAGAGACAAAACATGACTTTCATCTTCGAGTATTTAAGCTCTTTTGTAAGATAGTAAGGAGTTCTACTGCATCAAAAAGTTCAATGGAAAATCAATCTAATTCGCTTTTGCTGGCATCGTATTCAATATCTAGAGATAGATAGATCAATGCGCTTCAAGCCAGTTTTCACCTTTACCGATTTCCACAAGGAGTGGTACCTCAAGTCCAACAACATTTTCCATGGTCTGCTGAATAGTTTTGCAAAGTTCATCTAATTCTTCTTTCAATGTGTCAAAGACAAGTTCGTCATGCACAGTCAGGATCATTCTGGACTGCATTTGTTTTTCACAGATTTGTTTATCTACCGCAATCATGGCTAACTTGATTATTTCGGCAGCTGATCCTTGAATGGGTGTATTAATAGCTGCCCCTTCTGCCATTCTTTTCAAAAGACCTTTGCCGTTAATCTCTGGAAGATAGCGCCTTCTGCCGAACATCGTTTCTGTAAAACCCTCTTTACGTGCCTGTTCCAGAAAGCGTTCCTGCAAAGCATGAATAGTACTGTATTTTTCAAAATAACGTTCAATAAATTCTTTTGCTTCAGCTTTAGACGTTTTAGTAACAATTGAAAGTCTTTCCGCACCCATTCGATAAATCAGTCCAAAATTAACTTCTTTCGCTCTGGAACGCATTTCACGAGTCACTTCTTTCTCAGGAACTTTAAAAATTGCTGAAGCCGTCAACGCGTGAATATCTAGGTTGTTCCTGTATGCGTCAATGAAAGTTGGATCCTTAGAATAATGTGCCACAATGCGTAATTCGATCTGACTGTAATCCGCTGAAACAAGAGTTTTTTCTTTCCCGGAAGAAATGAAGGCACGACGAATTCTCCGACCTTCGCTGGAGCGGACAGGAATATTTTGAAGATTTGGATTTTCAGATGAAAGTCTACCTGTTGCGGTCCCGGTTTGTCGAAAAGTAGAGTGAATACAGCCGCTTGTTCGATGTATGTATGTCGGCAATTGATCAACGTATGTGTTTTTAAGTTTGTTAATTGTTCTGTAATCCAGAATAGCACGTGGCAATTCGTTTTCTGCAATTTTTTCCAAGGTTTCTTCGTCCGTTGACATCTGGTTACCCAACTTTATTTTTTTGGGTTTGATCTTGTAATGTTCATGCAGTTTTAGTTTTTCGAAAAGGATATTCTGAAGTTCAATCACGGAATTTGGATTAAATTCTTCCCCTGCCATTTCCATAATTTTTTGACGTAATTCAGTTAAACGTTCTTCAAATTCAAGCGCAATTTTTGATATCACTTCTACATCAAATCGTATACCCGATTGTTCCAGCTTAGCTAAAGTACCGACCAGCGGGATTTCTATATTCTGGAAGGCTGCCTCCATTCCGGTCTTCTTCATTTGTGCTACAAGTTGTCTGTGAAGGCGTAAAATTATTGAAGAGTTTTCACAATACTTAATGTATTCGTTTTGATCTCCCATTTCGTCTTCATCAAACATTGATAGCTGACTTTCTTTTTGCATAGTATCAGCAGCCTCTAGAGATTTTCTGCACAAATTTAGTTTTCTGCCAAGCAGATAATCAAGATCGTAGCGTCTTGCCAGAGGGTCTGTCATATGAGAAGCAAGCTTTACATCTGTACAGACTCCTTTTAACTCAACACCGAGAATAGCAAATAACTGCAAAGCTTTTTTCAGTCCATGAAAAATCTTTGGATTTGCAGTAGATTCAATCATTTTTTTGACTTCTGCAAACATCTCTTCCTGATTTTCACCGGATTTATAAAAATCAAGATAGATGCTCCGTTCTGTATTAGAGCAAAGTGCAAGTCCCTCAAGTTTTAAATCCAACTGATGATCCCCTTTGACATTCAAGGCAATTGCTAAATCATCACCAACGGTGACCCCTCGCAAATACTTTCGCAACTGTTCTGGAGTTTCAATTATTTCACAGGAAATATCTAGGATATTTAGCTCGCTTTCCCCATTTTGAACAAACTCTGGTTCCTGTTCTTCAAGCTCTGGAACCTCTAGTTTCTTGGCTGGGACTTCAGCTGATTCAGATGATTTCAGTTTATTTTTTTTTAGCAAACGATTTAGTAGAGTATTGAACTCTAGCTCCTCTAGCAAAGCGAAAAATTTCGGATTATCATATAAATCCGTTTCTCTCAAATGAACTTTTTCAAGTTCAATCGGAAGCGGAACATGGCAGTCAATTGTAGCAAGTTTTCTAGAGAGGAGTGCGCTTGAGTGTCCGGAAATTAATTTTTCTTTAAGGCTTTTTCCATTAATTTTGTCAAGGTTTTCATAAATTGTTTCGATGTTTCCGTACTCTCCAATTAACTTCATGGCGGTTTTTTCACCAACTCCTCGTACACCTGGAATGTTGTCTGAGGAATCTCCCATAAGTCCCAGTATTTCAATTACCTGTTGAGGAGTGCAACCGAATTTTTCAATCACTCCCGGAATTCCAATTCTTTCGTTTCGGTGATTGAGCATCAACACTTTTTCATTTATCAACTGCATAAAATCTTTGTCGCTGCTGACCATTACACCTTCTATTTCTGATTCCTTGCAAAGCCTCATCAGTGTTCCAACAATATCGTCTGCTTCATACCCAGGCAATTTCAAATATGGCAAGTTAAGTGATTCTACCAGTCTTGGTAGATACGGTAGTTGTTCCACCAGATCTTCTGGCATTTTTTCCCGTGTCGCTTTATATTCAGGATACATTTTATGCCGGAAAGTTGGTTCAGATGAATCGGTAACAACTGCTAAATAATCAGGTTTTTCATCTTCAATAATCTTTATTAACTGCATCAGGAAAGTTCTAATTCCACTAGTGTTTAAACCTTTTGAATTGATGAGGGGTGTCCGGATCATTGCAAAATAACCGCGGTACAGCACTGCCATTGAATCAACGGCGAAAAGTCTGGACATAATTAACTTATAATTTAGGAATAAGTGATTAATTATTTTGGTACAAAGTCACCATACGGGTTACTGTTTACTGAAAAGGCATTATTTGCACAAAGGGTGCATTTAGAAACGGGATGATTATTGTTATTAAAATTTGTATTCAGCGAAAACAGTTATTTTTAAATATGTCACGCATACACTACCACATCGGCAATTATATTGTCGGAATAATATTGCTGACACTTGTAGGAGTTAACACGATCCAAGCTCAAACCGGAGAGTTACGTAGACCGGGACAGGGAGTACGTAACTTAGGTATGGGCAATGCTGGTATTGGGTTAAGCTTTGACGAAAACGCACTGTTTTACAACCCGGCAGGACTGGCTGGTGTTGATACTATTCTGGTTGGGTTCCCATTTTTAATGGAAATTTCAGAAGATTCGGTCAGCATCATCAAGGAAATTTCTGAACTAAGCGGAGATTCAACAACTGCTGATATAGTTGCCTTACTATTGGGGAAACGGGTTCATTTCCGGAATTTAATTGATTTAAACCTGATTATGCCTTTTGGCGAGTTACTGACTTTTGGAGCCGCCAGCGGAATAGAAACACAGTTTGATTTTGGTGCTAGAAATCCTGTTTCTATAGAAATTGATTTCGGCTTTCGTCTGGATAGGATTCAAAATTTTGGTTTTGCTCTTCCGGTTGCGCGAGGTCGTTGGCTGGTGGGAGCAGGGGTTGAAACTATTGAGAGATGTGACATTCCTTTAACAACCGCTACTTTCGGCACCGTACTTAGTAATTCGAATATTAGCAGTTCTTTTGGAAGCTGTAAACTCTCTGATCTTAAACGTGCACAAACTTTTAATTTCGGTTTTCAAAAACGTCTTGAAACAGCTTCTGCCTTGAAAATGACCTGGGGATTCACAGTTAACAATTTAGGTGGTCTGAAATTCAAACGATCAGACAATGAAACCAGTCCTGAGGACCAAAATCCGGAATATAGTACGGGTATTTCGTGGCAACCTTCCTGGGGACCTTTGCGTTTACTCTATGCACTTGATATCCGTGATTTAACCATGAAACATGCTGATGACACCTATTGCCAGTCAAAAAAAGGAACTGATTGCATTTGGAAGCGTTTACATATAGGGACTGAAATTGGAATTTTCCCAATAGATTCTGGTGCGAGCACAATTGCAGTTCGGGCTGGATTCAATCAAGGTTATTTTACCTATGGATTTGAACTGAATCCGTTCATATTTTTTCGTGGACTGAACATTCAGTATGCGGTTTACAAGACTGAAACCGGAAACCAGATAGGTGACAGACCTGATAAACGTAAAGTTTTTCAAATTAATTTCGGATTTTAGTCATGAAAAAATTTCATCTGAAAATTTTTAAATATTTTCAACTAAAATTATTTTGGTTCTTTCTATTAGCAATTTTTATAGTTCTTTCCGCCTGTGGAGATTTAGTGAAAGAGTCGGATAAAGGGGCCTGCGACAGTGCTATAGACGCCAGAAGCTACGATACAGCATTATCAGTTTGTACCACAAGAAAAGACAAAGCTTCTGCTTACATGGGAAAGGCCGGATATGATATCATTAATTTGCTAAAATCGTCCGGAACAACCACGTCCGCTTTCACTGCACCTTCAGGAGTTAGCTTAGGTACGGACGATGTTACCGGAGCATCTATTTTAAATATTCTCCAGTTAGGTGTAGATGTTATAGCTGACGATACAACAAGGGCGACAGCGATCACGAGTTCAAAAAATAATCTTGATAGCGCTTCTGCGCTGTTGCATCCTTATCTGAGTGATAACAGTTCTCCTCTAACTACTGACGAAATTTTTCTTAATACTTTTGCACTTTCATTTGCAATGCAGTTAAATCAAATTATTCTTTATGACAATGCTACAACCAGCACAAGCAAAACACCTAGCGGTAACCCTCTATCATGTGCTGCGGTTAGTGGTGCGGATGGTGCGGATGCATCCGCAATGCTTAAGGCAATGGACGGGCATCTTTGGGAGTCAGAGCGTGATGGAATGCAGTGTATCCGAGTCAAGGCCGCACTTGAGGGGTTAGACGATAGTTCATCTGCCATATCGGCATTGGCCTCATGGTCTCCAGGTAATTTGTTACCTGATGCAATCCGCGATGCAGTTTGTGATCCGCTGGACTCTATGACGACATATCTCAGTAAAGTAACTGACAGTGTAAGCAAACTGACTATTTCTGGTGATAATACTGCATCTATCAGTAATGCCCAGACATCTTCAAATGCATTGATGAAAAATATTGGTTGTAAAGAATAAACAATTTTTCGAAACCTGTTATTTTTAACTTTAGAAAAACATATGGCAAAGACAAAAGTTAAAATTC